>ERZ1034939.69-NODE-69-length-77447-cov-25.290741_pt1 | contig 77447 bp, 61 predicted proteins | sample MGYA00520626_ERZ1034939 | MGnify/ENA primary metagenome ERZ1034939 (study PRJEB33766, sample SAMN09781751) | gut metagenome | biome: gut microbiome | host: Homo sapiens | place: Madagascar | study: EMG produced TPA metagenomics assembly of the PRJNA485056 data set...
ATTTCTCGTTCACCTTCGGGAAGGTAATCTCGAAGGTTGGACGCTTGTATTCCTCCACACGGAAGAAGCGGTTTACCTGGTCATTCACGGATACATGATACATGCCTGTCTGTCCCTCCTTCGGCAATTCGAAATCTACCGAAGACGTGCCATACTCGTCAATCTTCGCCTTCTTCATCTCCACCTCTTTCCAACTGGCATTACAGAGTCGGAAATCCAGTTCATCTCTGCCAACAGGCACCTTTGCATCGATACCCTTCATGTTGACAAAATCTATAGCCGTAACATGCACCTTCTGTCCTGGGCGATAGAGAGCACGGTCGGTATAAACCTGATATTTAGTCTCATTATCCTTCTTCTCATAATAGCGGGTACGGCTGAGATAGATGTACTTGGCAGGCATAAACTTGTCATTGTTGGTAGAAATCAATACCTTTCCATCCACATTCTTGAAGTAAGCCTCGCCGTTCTCATCGGTCGTCAATCGGGCATGAACCAGTCGCTTGCGCTTGCCCGTCTTCACATCATAATCCTTTTCATAGAGTTCTATCTTCGCCCCAGCGATAGGCTGTCCGTCGGTAGCATTCACCACCACATAGCGATGCCTGTCATCAGGCAACTGCTGAATCATCACCGCCAGATTGCTGACATAGAAGAGTTCTCGCTGCGGAGCAATGCCGGTATTATCCGAAGTCACCTCCATCAGATAGGCACCCAGCGGCAGATTGCCACCGATTTCGATGGAATCCTTCACCTCTTCGTAATCCGGGCGACCATAGTAGTTGCGGCTGAAATCCTTCTGATGCAGCTTCGTGGTCTTCTTCAGGAGCATCTTATAGGTTGCCTCATTCTGGGCATCATATTCATTATCCGCTGTGATATTGAGACGGGAAAGCCGAATATTCAGATTCTGGAGATTGCGCACATTCAGATGCACCCACTTCTTTTCCGAAGGGCGAAGCACCAATGGCATATCCTGCACCTGAAACATCGGTTCGGTGAGGCGCTTCTGTGCATTCCTCAGCACATTCATTCTCGACCATCCACCCCATCTATTCAGTGCATAGTTGATATAGTTGAGCTTATCCTGCGGTTTGGCATCGGTAGCACCTTCCATAAAGCGGAAGTGCTCCACGGCAAGTTCGCCTGCCTCCGGAATATCCTGATAGACGTGGATGAGCGAGTCGATGGTATTCAGATACTTCGACTTTCTGACCTCTCTTACGTCATCCTGGCGGTATTTCTCGATAAGCTTGTAGGCACAGAGACAGGCTGCACCCCGATTTTCCACCTTATTATAATAGGTGTACATCAGCAGATACGCCTCCTTGCTGTCAGCCTCGAAACCGATGAGATGCAGCAAATCGTTGTTGAAGGAACTGCCATCCACACCCTTCAGCGTCAGCGGCACATACCCGGTAGAAGCATTCCTGGCAAGAAGTTCAGGCTGCTCCAGGGCTTTCTTGAAGAACTCCTCGCTCTTCTTCCCATTCACCTCCCTATACACCTTGCCGAGCACGGCATATCTCACAGCCTTCAGCACGGGGTCTTTCGCTTTCAGTGCTTCCGTTTCCATCCGCTTCACGTTCGGCGTCAGCGAGTCGGGCGAAATCTCTCTCCAGAGTATCGCCTGCCTTATCTCAGCCGCCAGCAGCTGGCCGTAGTCTTTCGCCGCCGTAGCCTTGGAGATGATTTTCTTCATCACCCCTATCTCGCTCTTGGGCTGATCCTTCTGAGCGATGATATCAGCTTGCTTCCACAAGTTGTCGTAGGTTTGAGCCGTTGCTTGCAGCATGGCAAACACGGTTATGAGGAGTGTTATAATGTTTCTTTTCATAAGCCAATTGTATGTTATGTTAATCGCAAATTGTTAAACATCTAACTTTTCAATGCAAAAATACAAAAAATATCTGTTTTCTAACCTATAAACTGAAACTTTTTAGTATCTTTGCACCAAATTCATGCAAAATTCTAAAAATAAACATTAAAAAAACAATGGCAGAGAAAAAGTATGGTCATTTTGATGACGCCAATCGCGAGTACGTGATTACTGACCCAAAGACCCCATGGCCTTGGATCAACTATTTGGGTAACGAGGATTTCTTCTCGCTTATCTCCAACACAGCAGGTGGGTATTCTTTCTACAAGGATGCCAAGTTCCGTCGTCTCACCCGCTATCGCTACAACGGGGTACCTATGGACAACGGCGGTCGCTACTTCTACATCAAGGATGGCGATACCGTCTGGAATCCAGGCTGGAAACCATGCAAGACGCCACTCGACAGCTATGAGTGCCGCCACGGCATGAACTATACCCGCATCACGGGCAGCAAGAACGGCGTAGAGGCAAGCGTTCTCTTCTTCGTTCCACTCCACACCTGGGCTGAAGTCCAGAAGATGACGCTGAAGAATCAGACTAAGGAAGTAAAGACTCTCAAGGTGTTCTCCTTTGCGGAATGGTGCCTCTGGAATGCCGCTACCGATATGGAGAACTTCCAGCGCAACTTCTCTACAGGCGAAGTGGAGATAGAAGGATCTACCCTCTATCACAAGACCGAATATCGCGAGCGCCGCAACCACTACGCTTTCTACACCGTGAATACCGAGATTCAGGGCTACGATACCGACCGTGAAAGCTTCATCGGACTCTACAACGAGTTTGCCGAGCCGGAAGCCGTGATGGAAGGCAAGCCGCGCAACAGTTTTGCCCACGGATGGAGCCCTATCGCATCACATTATATAGAGGTAACCCTGCAGCCGGGCGAAAGCCGCGACCTCATCTTCCTTCTGGGATACGTAGAAAACGAACAGGACAAGAAGTTCTCTGCCAAGAAGGTGATCAACAAGGAGAAGGCACATCAGCTCATCCAGAAGTTCGATACCACCGAAAAGGTGGATGCAGCCTTTGCTGAACTCAACCAGTACTGGGATAACCTGCTGAACATCTTCACCGTGAAGAGCGGAAACGATAAGCTCGACCGCATGGTGAACATCTGGAACCAGTATCAGTGCATGATTACCTTCTGCATGTCGCGTTCGGCAAGTTTCTTCGAGAGCGGCATCGGTCGAGGCATGGGCTTCCGCGATTCCAACCAGGACCTCGTAGGTTTCGTTCATCAGATACCTACCCGTGCCCGCCAGCGCATCATCGACATCGCCAGCACCCAGTTCCCAGACGGCGGCTGCTATCACCAGTATCAGCCACTCACCAAGCGTGGCAACAACGATATCGGTGGAGGTTTCAACGACGACCCTTGCTGGCTCATTTTCGGAACCGTAGCCTACATCAAGGAGACGGGAGATTTCTCCATCCTCTCCGAGCAGGTACCATTCGATAACCAGCCAGGCAGCGAGGTGAGTCTCTTCGAACACCTGAAGATTTCGATGAACCATGTTATCAACAACCTGGGTCCGCATAAGCTTCCACTCATTGGCAGAGCCGACTGGAACGACTGTCTGAACCTGAACTGCTTCTCCTGGGACCCTAACGAGAGCTTCCAGACCACCGAGAACAAGGGCGAAGGCAGCAAGGCAGAGAGCCTGATGATTGCCGGACTGTTTGTTGTTACCGGCAAAGATTACATCGCCCTCTGCAAGCAACTCGCCAAGGAGGCATCCAACTGCCACGAAGGAGAGATAGCCGGACTTGCCGAGGAAGATTACCTGGTAGAAGCCGATCGCATGCAGCAGGCAGTAGATGCGATGAGCGAAGCCGTGAAGCAGCATGGCTGGGACGGCGAATGGTTCCTCCGTGCCTACGATTTCTTCGGCAACAAGATAGGCAGCAACGAGAACGAGGAAGGCAAGATCTTCATCGAGAGTCAGGGCTGGTGTACCATGGCTGGCATCGGACTGGAAGAAGGCCTCTGCGCCAAAGCACTGGATAGTGCCAAGGAGCGTCTGGAGTGCGAGCACGGAATGGTGCTGAACAACCCAGCCTACACCACCTATCATGTAGAGATGGGCGAGATTTCATCCTATCCTGAAGGTTACAAGGAGAATGCCGGCATCTTCTGCCACAACAATCCTTGGGTCATCATCGGCGAAACCGTTGCCGGACGTGGCAATGATGCCTGGAACCATTATACCAAGATTCTGCCAAGCTATGTAGAGGAGAAATACCAGACCCTACACAAGGTGGAGCCATACGTCAACTGCCAGATGGTAGCCGGCAAGGATGCCGCCAAGCCTGGCGAGGGCAAGAACTCCTGGTTAACAGGTACAGCCGCCTGGATGTGGTACACCGTATCAGAATTCATCCTCGGTATCAAACCGGATTACGAGGGATTGAACATCGACCCATGTCTGCCAAGCACCGCCCATGAATACGAGGTAACCCGCAAGTTCCGTGGTGGCGAATACCACATCGTGGTAAAGAACCCAGAAGGCAGAGAGAAAGGCGTGAAGCAGATTACAGTGGATGGCAAAGCCATCACAGGCACCATCATCCCTTGCCAGAAAGGCAAGCACGAAGTGATTGTAGAAATGTAACTGATTAATTCAAAATAATAATGAAGAAAATTTTATGTTTTGTGGCAGCTCTGGCTGCCACAACTCTTATCACAACAACCAGTACAAGCTGCAAGTTTGCACCCGATCAGCACGACGGCGACACGGTAGCTGCCAGCGAGTTCTATCCGGAAGATACGGCTGCCATCCATGCCAAGAAGACGGCGAAGATGGCTGCTGTCAAGGCAGGCAAGGATAGTGTGGGCATCTACTACATAGGCAGTGGTTCCACCAAGAACATGATCCAGCTCGTCTCCTACCCTTCCCGTCGTGATACGATGATATTCGGCAAGACCCGCCACGTGAAGGTGAAGGGTAATGCTGACATCAACCACGTGGTTAGAGTGGATTACTACCTGCTCAACGGCAAGGATTCACTGGTGAAGTATGTGGAGGAAGTGGAGCTCAAAACAAAGGAATAAAGCACCCCAAGCACTAAAAAAGGCTAGCATGCACAAACGCACGCTAGCCTTTTTCATATTTCATTCAACCAGGATTTCAAATCACTTAACTGAACTTTCGTAATACGCTAAAGCCTATCAACTAATTATAAAATCCCGGCTACTTATATTCTATGCCCAGCTCATCATCCACGGTAGCGATGACGCCCTGAATCTGACCCATGGCAAACATGCGGCCCAGGAGGGTGTAACCGGCATTGTGGCCGTGGTTGCTCTCATCAAACACACCACCTGGCTCATCGGTGATTGCCGGTGCCAAAGTGAACCCAAGTAGGCTCATCGTGAGTCTTCTTGGCAACTGCTGCAATATCATAATGAGGAAGCTGATAACCTTTAGCTTCCCATTCTGCAGCCTGAAAGTTTTCAGAAAGAATGTCGTTCAGTTTCATACTTCCATTCCAGGCAGTTCACCTCGTCCTTCACCGAGAAGTTCAAGCCTATCTTCACCACCTTCTTGCCGCTCATCTTGAAAGCTTCGGCATAGTGTTTTGCCTCTATCTGGGCGAGAGCCTCCTCAGCACTCTTGTTGAACTTCAGCTCCATCACGTAGATGGTATCTGCAGTCTCCATCGTGATATCGATTCTGCCCTTCGCCGTATGCTGCTCCACGAGGATATCATAGTTGGTGAGCAGGGCAAACATGATGTAGAGCGTCTGCTGCCAATGCCCCTCGTAGTGGGTGTTGTCGCAGTAAGGCACCATCTCCAGAAAGTCGTTCAGCAGGCAGAAGGCAGCATCCATATCCCCCTTCTTCACCAATACCGACATCTTGGCAATGGTCGTGTTAGCCTTCGCCGACTTGTCCGTCAGATAATGAGGCAAGAGGCTTCCATACAGCCCCACCCTAATCTCCTGGTTAGGCAATGCCAACAGGTACAATTTTGTAGGTTTGTCATATCCCTTGATGGTGACATACCCGCTCTGATAAAGCAAAGGAACGATGGTGGTCATCGTTTCGGTGGGGGCATCAAAGTCCTTCTTGCCCACCTCTATGGCCTCGCCAAGGTCTGCAGGCAGGAATTCATACTTTCTCATCATATTGATGAGATAGGTAGGAGTGCCCGAGCCGAACCAGTAATCATCCATTCTGCCATCAGCAAAGCAATTCAGCAAACTGTAAGGATTGAAGACATCAGGAGATGGCCAAGTGAAGTGATAACCATCATAATGGTCTTTCAGCTCCTGGATGGTCTCCTCCCTGCTCAGTTCCAGATGCCCGGCAAGAGCGTCGATGTCATCGCTCATCTGGGTCAGCATTTCCTCCTTGGTGATGCCGCAGATGCCGGCGTAAGGCTCATCCATGCTCACATTCTTGATGTTGTTCAGCTCGCTGAAGATGCTGAGCTGCGAGAACTTCGTGATACCCGTCAGGAAGACGAAACGGAGTAATGGCTCGCAATCTTTCAAGGGACTGTAGAAATTGCGCATCGTATTGCGCAAGACATCGAGTTTTTCCTTCTCGTGAGCTACATCCAGCAGCGGAGCGTCATATTCATCGATGAGCACCACAGCCTGCTTGCCAGTCTTTGCAGTAACTGTTCTTATCAAGTTGAGCAAACGAACGTTTGGGGCTGGAGAATCATAATCCACTCCAAACCTATCCTCATTTTCCTTCAATATATATAAGAGGTATTGATCCAGTTGTTCCTTCTCCATGTGTTTGCCTCCAGCCAGGCTGAAGTGCAGCACGGGATACTCGTTCCATTCCTTCTCCAGCTTCTCGATGGCAAGCCCTTCGAAGAGTTCCTTCTTGCCTTCGAAATAACTCTTGAAAGTGGAAACCAGCAGCGACTTGCCGAAACGGCGTGGGCGACTCAAGAAGAAATACGTTCCATCCGTATGGGTCATACGATAGATGTATTCCGTCTTATCCACATAGAACATATCCTCCTTGCGGATCCGTTCAAATGTCTGAATTCCTATAGGATATAATTTTCTTGCCATAATCAAACGCTATCTATTTATTTGCAAATATACATCAATTCTCCCAAACAACCAAGCATTTCTACGATTTTAACAAAAAAAACAATCCCGGCCCAGAGATTCCATAGAATCTCCGAGCCGGGAATATCGCGAGTCATCGGCTAACCCCGTCTTGCATATTCCCAGCTCTCTCTTTGTTATATCTTGTTAAAGATTAACCTTAAATGGCATATTTATAAAAAGAAATCACTATATTTGCATTTATAGCACTAAAATGAAGAAATGAGTAAATTTAACGAAGCAACAATAACAAAAGAGAACAAAACACTGTTGCCTACTGGCTATATTCAATGGCGTAAAGACATTGAACAGCTGATTGACACTGCAAAGTTGAAAACGGCTATTAGTGTCAATATGGGAACATTGTCACTATATTGGAATATAGGGAAAAGTATCCTACAGAAACAAGAACAGGAAGGTTGGGGCAAACAGGTTATAGAGCAACTATCGAAAGATTTGATTTCTCGCTATCCGAATGATCGTGGCTATTCCAAGCGCAATCTTGGATATATGAAGAGTTTCGCTATGCAATATCCTGATTTTCCATTTTTGCAAGTGTCACTTGCAAAATTAAAGGAACTGCCAATTTTGCAAGTGACACTTGCAAAATTAGAGAGTGAAGATAAGGAATTTGTGCAAGTTCCACTAGTACAAATATCTTGGTATCACCATATTTCACTGTTATCCAAGGTAAAAGACGAAGCACAACGTGCCTACTATATAACAGAAACAGCACAGAATGGGTGGAGTCGTGATGTGATGCTCCTCCAAATAGACAATGGATATATCCATGCTAAAGGGCATGCAATTAATAATTTTGAACAGACGTTGCCACCTATTCAATCAGACTTGGCTCGTTACATATTCAAGGATCCTTACAATTTCTCGTTCATTGGAACGGTGGCATTACAAAATGAATTGGATATAGAAAAGTCCTTGACAAGCAAAATAACTGATTTTCTCCTCGAGATGGGACGTGGTTTTGCATACATTGGCAGACAATACCATATTTCCGTAGATGGGGATGATTATTATATTGACTTGTTGATGTACCATCTCAAACTGCATTGCTATGTTGTAGTGGAATTGAAAGCCGTGGAGTTCAGACCGGAGTTCGTCAGCAAACTGAACTTTTATATTTCAGCAGTTGATGACATTGTAAAATCTCCAGAGGACAAGCCTACTATTGGCTTGCTTCTCTGCCGAACCAAGAGCAACAAGAAAGCTGAGTTTTCGCTTCGTGGCATTACCCAACCTATGGGCATTGCACAATACGAAACAGAAAAACTCTTTGCTGATGTAGCATCGGCATTGCCACAGATTGAGGAAATAGAAAAGTCAATGGAAGATTTGGAAAAGTGAGTGAGAAGAGTATATCTCTGAAAATCTTGTAGAAATCTTCAAAATTCTACAAGATTTTCGGAGATATTCAAAGATATTCGAACTGTACGGTTAAAACGGGCTGAAAGTCCAAAGAGTGTGTGGAATAAGCCCATAACGCACTCTTTTTTAGCTTTTCAAGAACACAAATCCACCAGGCGTCCTGGCGGGATTAGCCGATGGCATACAAAACAAAAAGAGGTGTGATTCATCCGAATCACACCTCTTTCGTTCCCCTCTTCATCATTACCACATCTAGAGCCACGTGGAATACCAGCCAGATGGCGATATCTATGCCCAGGATATACGTGATGTTCACATCCCCTATCAGCGCCACGTTGATCAGGATAAACATCAGCGAGAGCAGACAGATGCTTACCATCACCTGTCTCACTTTCAGTCCACATCTCAGCAGCTTATGATGGATATGGTTCTTGTCCGGCAAGAACGGGTTCTTCTTGCATCTCAGTCGGTGCCCCACCACTCTCACCACGTCGAGCAGCGGCACCAGCATGGTGGTAAACGCCAGCACCATATTATAGTCGCTCACGGCACGGGGATGCACATCCACCGTACTCAGGTGAATCATCAGGAAGCTGATGATATATCCCAGCGACAGCGAACCCGAATCGCCCATAAAGAGCTTCCTGCCCCTCATCTCGTTTCCAAACACATTATAATACCAGAACGGGATGATCACACCCAGTGCCGAAATACACAGCAGGGCATAGGAGTACAGTCCCAGCCAGATATGCAGCCCCGCCAGAGCCACCAGCGAGATGGCACAGAGCCCCGAAGCCAGACCGTCGATGCCGTCAATCAGGTTGATGGCATTGGTAACATACACCACGATGAGCACGGTAAACGGCATGCCGAACCATGGTGAAACCTGATACACCCCGAAGAGTCCGTCGAGCGACTTGATCCATACGCCCGAAGCCACGAGCAGGCTTGCCGCCAATATCTGCACCAGGAACTTCTTCTTATACCCCACGCCGATGAGATCATCGGCGAGCCCCACCAGGAAGAGCATCATGCTACCCACCAGCAGGGCGAGGAACTCATAAGGCACTTCCCCCTGCATAGATTTGCTGTTATATCCCAACAAATAGGCTATCAGCATAAGCCCGCCCATGGTAATCAGCATCACGGGGAAGAAAGCAAGACCGCCCAGCCTAGGTATCGGCGCATGATGCACCTTTCTCTCGTCAGGCATGTCAAATAATCTCTTCTTATGAGATATCAGAAGAATATTAGGTAGCACCATCATGGCGATAGCCACCGCCACGATGAATGCACCTATCATATATAAGTAAATGGTTTCCATAAAAAGGGGATTAGATATGATAAACTCCCTCCAGTGGACAGATATTGAAGCAATCCATTACCACCTTACCCTTGAGTTTATCCCAGTTCTGCTTGATATGGTCGTGCTTCACCATGATTACCACCATATCAATATCCTTCAGGAAGTCTTCGAAATTATCAAACTGATTCTCAGCAATCTTATGATTCTCCAGGAAAGGATCATAACACTTCAATGGTCTAGCCAGATGTCTTTCCTGTGCCTCCAGGAGCTGCAAGGTAGGCGACTCACGATAGTCGTCCACATTCTCCTTATAGGTCAAGCCATAGAGACCTACACGACGGTTGTCTGTGATACCGTTCTCCTTCATAATCTCATAGATGCGGTTCAATACGAAGGTAGGCTGCGAATCATTGGTCTTCATAGACTCATCGATTACCTTAGCCAACTGAGGATAATCACCCACCAGGAACCAAGGATCCACAGAGATACAGTGACCACCCACGCCCGGACCAGGCTGCAGGATATTCACACGAGGATGCATGTTGCAGATCTTGATGATTTCATACACATCCATATTGTCGTGACGGCAGATACGAGACAATTCGTTGGCAAAGGCGATGTTTACAGCTCTGAAGGTATTCTCCACCACCTTGGTCATTTCAGCCGAACGGATATCCGTAACCACGATTTCACCCTGGCAGAAACTCTTGTAGTATTCCTTCACCTTCTCGCCAATCTCCTTAGAGTCAGCACCGATGGTACGATTGTTATGCAGCAGCTCATATACCATATTACCAGGGATGATACGCTCAGGTGCATGCACCAGATTGATATCTTCACCGATAACGAAACCATTCTCCTCAACCACTGGACGGACAAACTTGTCGATAGTACCCGGACTTACGGTAGATTCTATGACAACCGTAGCACCCTTAGGGCATACCTTCATCACATCCTTGATGGCTTCAACAACATAGCATGCATCAACTTTTTTAGAAAACTTGTCGTATGGGGTTGGCACAGAAACGATATACATATCCGTCTCCTGATACTCAGTGGTAAACTTGATACCAGCCTTCAGCGCATTCTGGAAAAGTTCATCTAGACCATCCTCCTTGAAAGTAGTATGACCAGCATTCAAAGTATCCACCAACTCCTTGTTATAGTCAGTACCAATCACCTCTACACCGTGTGCAGCCATCATCAAGGCTGTAGGCAAACCGATGTAACCTAAACCTATTACATTAATCATATCATTTAATTTTAATTTGTTTTACTTTTATTTATTCAGCGAGTATCTTCACGATTCTCTCGCAAGCCTTACCGTCTCCATAAGGATTCACAGCCTTTGACATCTTTTCGTAGGCATTTTCATCTTCCAGCAGGGTGCTTACCTCATCCATAATCTTCTTGTAGTCGGTACCAACCAGGTGAACCGTACCGCTAGCCAAAGCCTCCGGTCTTTCCGTGGTATCACGCATCACGAGCACAGGCTTGCCTAATCCTGGAGCCTCCTCCTGAATACCGCCAGAGTCAGTGAGTACGATGGTAGCCTTCTCCATCAGATATACAAACTCCAGATACTGCAGCGGCTCGATGAAGAACATATTGCCTAGGTTGCTCAAGTCCTCACCAAACACCTCATGGATAGGCTTTCTTACATTCGGATTCAGATGCATTGGGTAAACGAAATCCACTTCCGGATACTTGTTCTTCAAATCCTTGATGGCAGTCACCATGTGAATGAAGCCCTCACCGAAGTTCTCACGGCGATGACCGGTAATCAATACCAGCTTTCTGCCATCAGCAAGACGGTTTACATCATAACCAGCCTTCTTGAGGATACCCTCCTGCTCCTTCGCCAAAGACTCATCGTTCTTCAACTTATTCACCACCATGTGCAGGGCATCAATCACAGTATTACCAGTTACGTAGATCTTTCCCTGCGCTTTCTCTTCCTTGAGATTGCTTTCAGAAAGAGGAGTTGGCGAAAAGTTGTAGTTGGCAATACGGCCAGTAATCTGTCGGTTCATCTCCTCAGGCCATGGCGAGTAGATATTGTGGGTACGAAGACCAGCCTCTACATGACCTACAGGAATCTGCTGATAGAATGCAGCCAGGGCGGCAGCTGTAGATGTAGTAGTATCACCATGTACCAGTACCACATCAGGCTTGCACTCCTTGAACACATCTCTCATACCTGTCAATACCCTGGCGGTAACATCATACAAGTCCTGTCCCTGCTTCATGATATTGAGGTCGAAGTCTGGCTTCACCTCAAAGATGTTCAATACCTGGTCGAGCATTTCTCTATGCTGACCTGTTACGCAAACGATGGTTTCAAAGCCATCGCTGTGTTTCTGAAACTCCTTCACCAGTGGGCACATCTTGATGGCCTCAGGTCGGGTTCCGAAGACAAGCATTACTTTCTTCATATATCTTTATATCTTTTTCGTTATCAACCAATAAGCATACTTCACAAGATGAATCTGTCGTTTGATTCTCTTAGGTTCCTTGATGAGTCGATAGGCAAACTCCAGGTTATGATCCACCCACCATTTCGGTGCTCTCTGCACATGTCCTGTATAGACATCGAAGCTGCCGCCCAACCCCTGAAAGATAGCAGGATGGCACTTCTGGATTCTTTCCATCAGCAACTCCTGCTTAGGCGATCCCATTGCCACGAATACCACATCCGGTTTCTTTCTGGCTATATCTTCTATCAGCTTCTCTTCAGCATTCTCCTCTTTCAGATAACCATTGCGATAGCCTACGATGTTGATACCGGGATACTCTTTTTTCAGTTTCTCTACGGTCTCCTCAATCACAGCCTGCTTACCGCCTACTAGATAGAAGGTCTTTTCCTGATAGAATCGCTTAACTATCTTAAGCCAGAGTTCGCATCCCGGAATCTTACAGGCATCCTTCACGCCATTCTGCTTCAAAGCCATCATCGCTCCCGCACCATCACAATAGCCCAGGTTGCGGTTGATAATACTTCTGGTTTGCGTGGTGGCATGCAGAATCTTCTCGGCATTGATAGCCACAAGAATTCCCTTGTGCTCATCCACATAATTCAATAATTGCTCTTCCGAAGTAAATGGATATACATTTACCCCATTCAATGAAATTGTCTTCATCTTGTTATTTTGAATATATATCGTTTTTCGTTATTTTTCCTCATTATTCACAACACCATCATTAAGAAAAGAATGCATTTTCTATAATATGCCTATATTGATTGAACATGCGAGTATCTTCAAAATATTTCAAATACTGATTTCTAGAGTTCCTAGAAAGCTTGATATATTGTTCGCTACTAGGAAGTGGCAAAGTATTCAGTGTACTTAATAGACTTTCAAAATCTGAACAAACGAAACCATTGAAACCATCTTTATTCACATCAAGCACAGGTTTTATATCATTCGTAATTAAAGGCTTACCAAACATACTGCCCTGAACTAAAGATAAGGGTAATCCTTCATTTTTAGAAAAGAGCATTACGTAATCATAATTTGGCAATTCCTGAATCATATCAATAAAGCCAAGATACTCAAAATGTTTATCATCTTTGATTACTCGCAAAAGTTCCTCTGCTTGTTCACCTTTTCCTGCAAAACTGATTTTAATATGATCTTTAAGCTTACATTTTAAAAATTTAGCTAATTCTACTTGTTGCTTCACAGAACAAATACGTCCTGCCAACAACACTTTAACTACCCCATCTTCCTTGGTCTGCTCAGATTTCTGACAAAAATCTTTAATCCCATTAAATACGACATGTACATTTTGGGGCTGTTGCCAAAAATAATCTACCAAATTTTCTTTGACGCCATTAGAAACTGCAATAATATTTTTAGGAAGCCAGGAAAGATACTTTAAATTTGAAAACGTATTATGAGCTACATGTATAATATTAAATGTTTTCCAGAAAGCAATTATTCGGAAAATCTCCAAAAACGTAGTATTCTTTCTGTGGTGAGATAAGAAAACCGTATTGCAAGAAGCATATTTAATCACGTTACGCATAGAAAACTGCTCAAAAACAGCCTTATCCTTATAAACTGCATCAATTTTACTCAAAGGTGTATCAGTCAATACTATTGTTTTATCTGTTTCATTCAAAGCATGAGCCAATTGCAAGGTAACATCTTGCGCTCCACCCTGATTAGCAAAATTTGAATAAATAGATATTACACGATATTGGTTATTCATAATTATATTGTTTTACTACATTAAAAGCATACAAGAACCAAGCTTGAAATTCAATATAAGGTATTCTATTCATACCATAAATAAATCTTTCCGGATACATATATCCTTTCTTTTTATTAAAAAAACGATCGTACGAATAACTCAATAGCTTTGAAACCAAATCAGGACGTGGATAAAATTTAGAAAAGAAAATCAATGCTTCGGCAATATCTCTTCCATCCGTTTTTACAAACAACCAAGTATTATGTGGCATATATCTTTTATCATATCGCTTTGGTATGAGATATTCTCCTTTATTCTCAAATAAAGAAAGATAGAAATTAACACCCTTAGATATCACATTTTCTATATCAAAATCAAGTTGATCTTGGACTTTGCACAAAGCTTGAAGAATATAAGCCTGATGGAAACAATCAATAGTAGCTCTTTCTGGTTTAGCTGCATAAAACCAGCTACCCTCCTCGTTCTGCCTATTACATATATATATAATACCACGCTTGCCCAATTGGGTATATTCATTAATCTTATATTTCATTCCAAGCTCTATCAAAAAAGAACTTATAATAGCACTAGCATTAAAAACTTCCCTTTTTATATGATGACCATATCGAAAATAGATGCCATTTTTGCCATAATCAATATATCCCAATTCATTTATCAGATATTTTGCTATAGAAATTAATATTTCCTTTCGTTCTTGTTCGGCAACAATGCCCGATTCATCTTCAAGCAAGAACTGTCCAAACCAAACGGTATTCAACGGGGTTGGATCATCCTCAGAATCTTCATACAGACTTATGGCAATCTTAATACCTTGCTTCAATGCAAAATTATCAACTTTGGGGGACTGAAGAGAAAGTACCCTATCATATATCTTTTCTAAGACATTAATATCCTTCTCAATAGAATAAGCCTTTAATAAAGCGACATTTGCCTGAGGAGTTATGGAAAACAATTGCCCTTCCTTCAACTTCATTTTACGAACATTGATAGGACACAATCTAAAGAATGTTCTTATCAAAACATTTATTTTCTGATTATCAACATAAAGACAAGTTGGTACGTCATTACATTCTATATAATTATAGTCATGTTTTACTAACCAACTCTTTATACCCGAAATCATTTCGTCCAAATAGACATTATTCATGATTATTTTCTTTTGGTATTTCGTTAACAATTAATCTAAACTTGCCTCTCTTAGTTAATCTAAGTTCCTCTAGTTTGGCAAGCTTCATTTCTATATCCATATTGTTCTCGCCTACTCGTTTGATAGTTTCATTTTCTATAAGGTTTTTATCAGCATCACAAAAACCAATATTTGGAACAACTAAGATAGTAACCTTACCAACAGCACTCTGTAATAATTGAGCACATTTAATATGTTGAACTTCTTTAAAAACAAAACCTAATCTAGATATTCGTGAACCATCCTTACAAATCAAGAAGTCATCAACTCGACCTAACACTCTATGAGCTACCCCCCCACAACGTTGGAAAAGTGAATCAAGAACTTAAATTTTCCTCGTTTAGTATATACTAAATCCGATTCTTTCACCAGATTGATATTAAAGTCTATATTGCCTTTACCAATACGTTCTAAAACATTATTTTCAACTATCTTTTCATCCTGCTTAGAAAAGCCTTCTGCAGGAACTATATTCACATTTAAAAATCCATTATTCTCTTGTATAAGCTGACCATATTTTACATGATTTACCCCCTTAAAGATGAAATCCAAACGCTGAATACGGACACCATCCTTACAAATTAGGAAGTCCTCTTTACGCCCTTCTACACTTTTCACTATTATCTGGGGACTATCATTATTTAATTCGGCTATTTCTATCACATCATTTGAACGATATCGGATTAAAGGAAAAGCCTCATTGGTCAATGAAGTACATATTTCGCCATCATCCAAATATTCATTAATACTATATCCAGGAAGTTCATAATATCCCTGATGATTTAAAGCTTCTTGTAGATATATGGTCTGTTCAGTCATACCATAATTATCATATATTTCTGTTCCAAGCTGCTTTTCTATCAACGTTCTTTGATAATCAAGCAAAGTTTCGCTAGAAGTAAAAGCTACCGGAATATCTAGTTTCAAACCAGCTTCACTCATACACAATGCTAAAGTATAGAGAGAACTAGGGTATCCCTCAATGGCAACTGGCTTATGCCTTATAATTAAATCATAATAATTCTTGACCGTATCCTTATTAATGCAATAACTGGATAGATAAAGCGTATTACTAGCATGTACCTTCAGATGCATGGTATTCCGATCTAAATTACCACGCAATGATACCAATGGCTGCCCATACTTAAAACCATTCCTCAAACGAGCAGAATATGTATATGCCTGATTCCACCAGATAGAAGCCCAACTACTATAAACAGTCAGCGGAGTACCAGTAGTTCCACTGGTATGTCCCGACATCACCTGCCATTTAGGAACTGTAAGCATTTCTGGGGCATGCTTCTTTACCATATCCTTTGTAATTACAGGCAACTTCTTTATATCTTCCAAACACTTAATATCTTCCTTTTTGATACCTGCTTCCGTATAAAGACGATGGTAGAAAGGAGACTTGTCGTAAGCACGACGGAAAATATACAAGAATCGCTTTTCATTGCGATTCATCAATTCCTCATTACTCATCTCATACATAGCATCTATACGCTTTATATATGGACGAATAATGGGATAGCAACGCAAAAGATATTTTGCCGTTTCTTTTATATATTTTTTAAGCATTTTTTTCTAAAATTGAAATATAAAATGATTTTAGTTTCTTCTCTATTTCAGAGATATAATATAAATTACTCTTAGCTATAGAGTTTTCAGAGAACGTAAATCGTAAATCCGAATTCTCTATAAGTAATTTCATTTTTTCACATAAAACTTCACAATCACCTGGAGTTACTAAAAAGCCATTATTATTATCTACAACCTCAGGTATTCCTCCAACATTAGTTGAAATGATAGATGCTCCATAGCTCATCGCTTCTAATATGGAGATTCCAAAAGACTCAACATAAGAAGGTTGTATGTAAATATCAGTATTGCTTAACAATTCTGCTTTATCATTACCATTTACAAAACCTAGATATTGTACAAAATCACTTAGACCATAGGTGGCTATTTGTTGGGTTAATCTTTGCGCCTGCCCTAAACCTCCAATATAAAACTGAATTTTTCCTCTAAAGTAGGTTTGATTTTTCCCCATTATATCTATGACATCAAAAATTCCTTTATTATCGTCAATGGTGCCAAGGAAAGACAAAATCACCTCATTAGTTGTTTGACTTTTCTTTATAAAATATGGTTTCTCTATAAAATTGGGAATTACGATTGTCCTATCGTGAATTCCATATTGTTTTACTAAATTCTCTATATATTTAGATACACATACAACATAATCAACATTCTTATAGATGTTTAGTAATTGCCGATTATGCTTTTTACATATTACTTCGAACGCTCCACCATGAATGTGCACAATAGTCTTCTTACCCAACAAATGAGCTATATAAACATACCATTTTTCCCTACTTAAGAAAGTAAAAGTGGAAGTATGAATATGAACTATCTTAATTTTAGTACCAAAAAGACCATAACAAATCAGTAGAATTATTGATTGTATAAAACAAAAGAACTTTATTACCTTATTCCCTTTTCTAGTACTCTTGATAAAATTAAATTTTTCAAAGAATTTAGAATAGCCATTTAATAGGACAGATATTCCTCCATTACAAGGTCTGTAATCTGTACCTATAGTCAACACATGACCCGATATTTTTTTATCTATCATTTATTAAACTTATTATTTTATTTGATACCTGATGAAGAATCAAAGCTGCAGGAATACTCAATATTACAGAAAGACATCTATAACTACCAGCAAACAACCAGCCTTCTCCCAAAAACTCACATAAATATTTTGCCAAAGGAACCATTAGGCTTTCGTGAATCATGTATAGTTCCAATGTTATGCGCCCTAGATATGCCAACAATCTTTTTCCTACAACAGGCAAGAAGTTAATCATAAATATTACAGACAGAACTAATGGATATACTATAATCGTATAATAACTTTTCCGATATACCCAGAAATCATGATTTTTAAATAAAAGAAAACCAAAACATACAGTTAAGATGACTGCTGAAACAAATTCTAAAGAAACAAATCCCTTTTGAGCAGTAAATCTATCAAACCCAAGACACATACCCAAGAAAAAAGCAGGAATCCTTACCATAAAGATTCGGATATTTTCAAGATTTTCGCCAGCTACGATACATACCATTAAAAGAAGACAGTACATAAAGACCTGCCCCCCCCACATCCATCTTTCTTAATCCTCTATACATTAATGGAGCTAACAGATAGCATAATAGTATCATCGTTATAAACCACCATCCTCCCATTTCTCCTTGAAAAACGATACAAAGGTTTGTAATCTTAAGTAGAAAATCCTCAATTGTACATGTTTTTAAAAAGAAAAATGGAATTGCAATAATCAGATATGCAGGCAATATTCTAAACAATCGCTTTCTATAAAATTTCACTATATTATCATTTCTGCTAAGAGAATGATACATACTGAATCCTGAAAGAAATAAAAAAACATCCACTCCACATTCCCCAAAAGGCAAAACGCCTAAGTGAAATAGCATTATGAGAATAATAGCAAATCCCATTAATTCCAGACGGAGACTTTCTATTTCCGTTTTAATCTCAGCTAACTTAAATACATCCATAGAATATCAACTGCCTTTTAAAAATGAAATATTCGACAAATACCTTTCAATATCTTCCAAATTCCTTTTACTTTCAATAAGTCTCTATAATAATCACCCGTGAGAGCATATCGTGGTAAAAGAAAGACATCATCATCCAACGATATGTTTCTTTGCTCTGTTGTAAAAGCCAACTTATAATAATCCCTACAAGCATCAACCTCTCGGGAGGTTAAAGAACCATTTGGATAACTAAATGCAAAAACTTCCTTACCAGTCAAACTTTCAAGAAAAGATTTCGACTCAGAAAGTTCTTTATGCAAAACATCATTTGGAACATGAGTTAATATTGGATGATGAACAGTATGTGATTGGATTGATACCAGTGGATGATTAGCCAACATTTTAACTTCATCTACCGTCAAGGCTGTTCTTGCCAATTCATTTCGCTTTTGCATTTCTCCAAGTTGCGAATAGAATTCCTGGTAGGACAATTTTTTAAACTCTATCATTTGTTTAAAACCTCGTTCTTTTATCACATAATCCCACCAATAGTTTCCCGAACATAATGGTTCAGTTGATACAAATATACATATTGGTACATTATACTGTTCTATAATTGGAATTAGTTGTAAATTACGTCTTCTTCCATCATCTAAAGATATAAAGGCTAATTTCTCTTCATGTTCATTATTCGCATTTAAACGTGTAAATAACTCTTCTACAGAAATAAACCTATACCCCTTTTTCTGATAGTAACCCACCATTCTTTCAAAGCCTGCCAAATCAGGACTATGATAATACAGAGATTTAATTATATTCATAAGCATATGAAATTAAAATATTTTTTAGAGACATTCATCATTACGATATAATGATACAACGAGAATGAGCATTAAAGGAATACTAGCTGTTGTAGAGGTATAAGCGTGACCTGCAAATATTCCATGAAAAATAAATACCAATAATGAAATAGACATCCAAATAGACTGTAGTGATTTACTTTTCAAATAAGTTACTAATGCTGGTATTGGGTATAATAAAATCAAAGAACCTAAAAAATAGCCATAGAATCCCCAAAGAGATAAATGATCTACTTCAATTTGCTTTTGTTCCATTCGCCCAAATAACTCATATCCTACTCCATAATATAATTTTTCTGGTCCAACCCCAAATATCATATCGGCAATATCAAATGAAGAAGAAAAAGAATAATAAGCATCAGTTAAGTCTTTTCGTGCAGAACCTGCAAGTATCTTTTTTACATTAAACTTGTTCATAGTGTAACTATCTGTTTGAGTTATTTTATACATAACATACAGCATTAAAGGAAACCCCAAACATAATAAAATGTACCTGTAAATATTGCACATCTTTGAATAATTATAACTATAGAACAAAGGTAAAACAAAAAATATCGCTAATATAAGAATTGTCCCTACCATAATAGCCGTACTTCCAATTAACAAAGATACAATTATAAAAGGAAAAGAATAGAGAATATATTTAAATGTACCTTTACTCATCAAAAAGTACATACATATACAAAAAGACAATAATATAGAAAGCGACAAATCATTTCCTGCAGTAAATAATCCTTTTGTTCCATATCCAAAATCTTCTCCATAAGAATTAGCACCTATACCCAATATGGAAGTGATACAAATAGAAGTCGAAAGAAGCAATCCATAATACATTGCATAATGCAAAAGTGTATCCCTATCGATGTCATCTCGATAATAAAAGACAACAGAAAGCACAAAAAAAGGATAAACTAATCTTATCAATTCGTCAAATAGGACTTTCAAGCCCTCTAAATGTCCATGAGCAACCCAACTAACCATATCAAAAGATAATAGCAATGCAAATATTAAAAAGCATAACAAGATTTTTGGCTGCTTAAAAACGAATGGCAACGAATATAAGATAATAGCTCCCTTATAAATCAATGGAAACATCGGTTCTATATGAAGGAACATTCGACAATATCCATTAAACATATCCACGAATATGCTAAAAATAAAGACAAACAGTAAATAATGTCTTATCGAAATCATAATATTATTTGTTTATTGACTTCATTAAAGAACTAAGAAAGAGAAATTTCTTTTTTACTCCTAAAATGTTTAAATATATGTTTTATACGGTAAAGAACACTAACTAAGTTGGTTGCTAGCAGCAAGTATATAATATTAGAAATTGACACAATTCCACTTATTAAGAATAATACAATTCCTAAAGAATAAACAGTTGTTGCAACGACTGTTGAATTACGAACTTCCTTTATTTTTCCCAATACCCCTAAGTATGGAAAACCGAGAATATCATTTGGTACTCTAACAACTAGCAACAACAAGAACAAATTAAATGCAAACATAATTTCATCTTGCTCCGCTTTAATAAAAAGAGGAATTATATAAGGTGAAATAAAATAAATAATAATTATTATAAATAAATTCAATGCGATAATTGACAACACCATCATGTTTATTTTAACAATATCTTTGATTCGCGAAAAATACGGATAGAAGATATCCTCTATCAAAGGTGTTATCAAAGAAGTATACACATTGTGTAATTTTTCCGCTGCTGAATAAATTCCTGTAACAAAATCACCACACACCACACCTAATATAAAAGTATTTGATGTTTGATATACACGTGTTAAGAACATTGATGTAAAAAAAGGAAAACTATCCTTAAAATAATAAACAACGTCATTAAATGAAACTCGCACCCATAAGAGTTTATATTTATTAATGGCTATTCCTAGAGCAAGAATACCTGACAAAACTGTTTCTAAAGCAAAGAAAAACATAACCCATGTAAAATCTTCAGGCTTTCTTACAACAACAAATATTGGCAAGATGCTTATACATTTTACTATTAGCGAAACTCTTGTTACATATTTAACATCTTCCATAGAGCGGAAAAGCCAATAAGGAGATATCAAAATACCTAATAAGCGAACAAAAGCAAGAAGATAAAGCGAATCATTTTTTCTAAATTCAGGTACAAAATAAACTATACTTAAATATACTATAAAAGAAGCAACAGCCAAACAAAATTTACAACTAAGAATACTGAAAAAAGTCAAGCTTAATTGCTTTTGATCATTCTTGTACTTTACTACATGTCTTACATTCGATAAATCAAATCCCCATTCTTGAAATACTTGGAAGTAGAAAGCAAATGCGATTGCAAAATTAACCAATCCGTATTTTGCCACACCTATAGTTGCCAACAAATAAGGCATCAACAAAAATGGCAATATATGGCTAAAGCCATAAAGCAAGAACTGATTAAAGATGTTACTAAATAGTTTTGATTTTACGACTCTTGATATTATCATAATTATTAAAAAATGTTATCTATGAGAAAATGCTCCTTCATCGTATAATTGCACATTATCACAGGAAGCGAGCTTATTTCTCTCCTTATATTATTAAAGTACTATTAATCGTTTATTGCACGCAAAGAGTACCGTTTGCATCACCTAGAAATATTTAACTATTTCAAATGGATACTTAAAGATGTCTGTTCTCATTAACAGCGTATTATATCCCTGATCTAAAGATGGGGATGGGAAGATGTTGCTTTCTGTCATCAAGTAGCCATTACCTACCCAGTTATCAGCGATATCAATTCGCACTTTGATAATACCAACAACCTGCTTAGACATATCAAAATACGAAGCGCTGCCATCACTATGTTTTACCCTCTTCTTTATTACTAAAGCATGCTGGGCATGAGGTCTTATGTATATAGAAGGTAAGGCTTTTCTCAAATCTACTTCTACAAAGTATTCTGTTTGAGTAATACCATATTCAGGAACCGAAGTAGCGTGAGGCATAGCCATCAACAGAACATATACATAAATATCTTCATTAGGCAAGAGTTTCTTATCCTTTGCCAACTGTTCCAAAATATCGCCAAGAAGCAACTGTCGTTTTTTGCAGGCACAATATTTTGCACCTTTGCCATGCATCTGAAATTTATGCAATCCCATCCACAAGGCTATCCAATGATTATCTACTACATCCAGAAATCTTGTGCGGCCTACATAATGCTGCAATAAAGCTTCTATCGTATATCGGTTGAACTGCTGAATATGCTTATTTGCCTTAATCTGCAATTTGTCTCTAGAGGGCTTCGTCTCTCTAAGTTTCAAAGACTCTTTTAATCGCCAGTCTTTGGCTATTGTTTCACAGATAGCATTCAAATCATCAGGAATGCCTTTGGCACGACCTCGCATAATAGCAGGAAGAACATTGTCATAGAGGTTACTTATCCCACGATAATATACATTGCCATAACCGGCATTCTTAAATTTTGCATAACCAACAAGTTGATTAAAAGCACTAGTATTATCTATTTTATATATTGGTACTGTATGACCCGACAGAAAGGTATAAGTTTTCTCGAAGCAACACCCTTCTATCCTCATATTATCATTTAATACTTCAAAATCAGAATCCATATCACTAGTATTTTATATATTTTTTCGTTATTTCTAACAATATAATTGGTTCGTATCGGAAATGAAGGACATAGAGTCCCTGCCAGATAAGAATCGCTTTGAGGGGATTCTTACCTGGATATTGATTGAGTAAAACTAGTTTTGAAATTAATATTATAAGAGTTTTTTCTACCTCTCCGTCTCTCCTGCAAAGAGATTTGTTCTAAAATCATCCCGTCCTTCTTTGTTGATAAAGCGAGCTGCACTCGGCAATTTGAAAGCGAGCTTTCATTGCACTCATTGGCATCGCTTTTTCCCATTAAAGAAGGCTCCACCTCTCATCTCGGTCTTCTCCCCTCAGGGAAGAAGAGGAAAACCGCCCTACTCGGTGCTCGAACCGCTACGCTTTATGGTTGGCGGGGCATCAAAGCCCTGCGCCAGGTTGTGCGGGATGGGACCGCCAGGGGTGGAATGGCGATTTGTAAGAGTTTAACATCTGACAGATGACTTTATTTCGTATGATGCTCGATGAAGCGATTAATCATTTTTGCAACAGTGACAGTTGACTGCCTGTAATGAGCTATCACCATAATATTAATGATTTCTCCATCCTCTTTGCTCCTTAATCTTTTCCATTGCCTGAGAATGAGATAGACCTCTTCCCGAACGACTTTCCTTAATGGCGTACTCTGAAGCCATTTCTAAAACTTCATGAGGCATTTCATTATAATTGAACGTTCTCATAATTCTAATATTTAGTACCTTACATGGTGCAAATATAAGGGAAATATCTGAAATTGCCAAGGGATTTCTGGTTTTTAACATTGTCCCACAGATTGCACAGATGAACACAGATTTTTCACGCAACAGAATTGCTAGTGGTGTCGGCTAGCGCATCATTTTTTGTACAATGCTTGCTAACTCAGCAGCATAAGAAGCTGTATCTTCTACATATCTCTTATTTACAAGTATATATAAGGATAAATCATTTCTTCTAAAATGCTCGAACTTGTCATCAGATACCGTTGAAAGCACGAAACGACGATACAAGCGAAAACGACGAGATACCATTCCATCTTGATCCTTTTCATCTTCTGCTCCAATAAAAAAGAAAGAAGCATACTCGTCTCGCTTTAATACATCTAACATTATGTGAAACATTGTATAGAGGATCGTTCTCGCCTCAAATGTATTAGAACGAAGACTAAACTTGTTCTTACTGTTGATATTTGCCTTATCAAAGAACTTAACGCAATAAGCATGTTTCTTATAACATTCAACTCTTACGATATAGGCATGATGAGATTTGTCTGACTTAAACCTATATTGCAAGGTTTGAATCAGATACTCATCACTCTCACTTTTATCTATCATCTGAAAGATAAAAGGATACCCATCAGACATCAATCGATCCATTAGATTAACTTTTCGTAAACAGGTATTGCTACCTTATCCATTTCTTCTTTCGAAATCTTAACAACTCCAGGAGTTGCATCAAAATAATCTACAGGATAACGATACTTGCCATTTGGCATCAAAACTTTAGTTACACGACGAAAAAGAGAGATACCCTCGTCTGTAACTATCTTTGTTATCGTTTTATTAATGATTTTGCCCATAATTCTTTCCTTTAGTTCATTTTCAAATGCAAATATAAGGGAAATATCTGAAATAGCCAAGGGATTTCTGGTTTTTAACACATCAGGAAGAATTTCTTGTCACGCAGATTGCGCAGATGACGCAGATTTTTCGACTCCCCTGTCCCCCTCTTGCGAAGAGGGGGTCCTTATCCCACTCCCAAGCCCTCGCCCTTAGCATAAGGGCAAGGGATGTAGCTGGCGACGCTATAGCTCTGCCAGAGTTTTGGTCAGCCAGCGGAGCCTGTGCCCGCAAGGGGCTGGCTGAGAGTGCTTACGCAACAGAGTTGCGATTGTTTGTCGCCTAGCGGAAGACTTTATGGCTATACCTTAGACAATTATTGACCATGACTTAAATGAATAGGATTTTAATGGCTATGACGATATACATCGCCAAACTGATATTCCACAAAAATGACTTGAAAGACATTCTCCTCTCTATAACCAAGGAACACATGATTGTCACCTGTTGCCCTAAAGACCAAGAGGCTTGACATTCCTTCGGGAACATGGCTTTGAGCCGCACGAGTCATATCACAGACATTCATCTTTTCCAAGCCATAAGAATGACGGGCAGAGACATTAGCCGTATTCCAATCAATGGAACTAAGTTTTTTCAATCTGTCAAGAAAAGAAATGAAAAATCCCGAGTCATTGTGACTGTCAACATAGCTATATGGGCGCAACTCAGAAAAACCAAAGACTATTCTGTCCCTGGTCTTACCAATTTCCGTAATCGAAGGCTGCCCCTTCTTAAAAGAAAATCTCTTTCCCATAACCGACAAGCATTACTGAATCTGGGTCTTGAAATAAGACATCATACTCTCTTGGGAGATAACTGTACCCCTGTCATGTGGCACAGCATCAAGCCAAGGACGCTCTGAATGGGTGCGATTCATCAAGCCTATGGCAGAAAACTCACGGTAGGCATCATATACCTCATTGAAGAGTTCCTCCTCATTCTCAGACAAGGAGACTGGCTCCTTAACCTCTGGCAAAGCAGAGGAACCATAGGCAGAATACTCGTCATACACAGCAGGCACAACAGGACCATACATCCATGCCTCCACGTCCTCGGCAAACAATGGTGTGCCAAAGAATGCGAGATGGAATCCCTGCTGATAATAGAGTAGCTTCTGCAACTTGAGATTGGTCAAACGCTCACCACCATTAGGCTCATCATTCTGAGCCTTAAATATCAATTTTTTTGCTATATCTAATGCTTTGTATGCCATAATCTATCTCCTATTTTATTGTTTACATGATGCAAATATAAGGGAAATATCTGAAATTGCCAAGGGATTTCTGTTTTTTAACACATCAGGAAGAATTTCTTGTCACGCAGATTGCGCAGATGACGCAGATTCTTTCCTGGAGCTGGGCGGCGGGGAGATGTATCCTATTTACCTGTAACTTTGTATAGACAGCACGTGTAAAAGATGTAAAGAAAGGAAATACAGATAGTTACTTTGCGTTTTTAACACTTGAAAATACTGGTTTTCCGGATATATAGGGTACATTCCACTTGCCCTACATCCATCCAAATCTGCGGGATGAATCTCCGTTAATCCAACAGGCGGTTCAGAATGAGATTCAACTCCTTCTCTGCCTCTGCCAGCAAAGCTGCCTGATCTGACTCAGAGAGCTTCTTGTACTCAGATCCCGCAAAATAATGAGGAAGATACGACTTCACCCACTTCTTTACCTGAAAGAATGTGTCAACATCCAGATGCACATCGTGATCCTTGTAACTCTTCAGCAGATGTACCGGAATCGCAAAGCGCTCAGTAATCTCCTCCTTGCGCTTGGGCCAATGCTTCTCCTCTTCAGTAAGCGTATTCTCGAACTCATCATCGTGATACTCCTTGGTTACAAACTTGTGGAACTGCTCGATGAAAATACCTACACACTCATGAGGAAGCATTTTTCCCCCTCAGACTTGCCCTGGAAATCCTTGATTCCCTGAACAATCTCATTTACTTTGTCCGTAAAGAACATTTTCCTTGTTTAAAATTTAAAATTTGTAAATATGCGCCATTTTTGACGTACTGAAAAAATATCTTCAATTCTTATATCTACCTTTGCCCCCGTAAACGATAAACAGTCTGGTCTAAAAATCACTCAAACGACTTAGAGACTAAAAGACTCTGAAAGCAAATAAGAAGCAAATAGATTAAATTTCTTAAACATTAAAAGATCATGAATGAAAACTATTCAATCAACAAGGAAGTAGAAGAGGTAATGCCCTCTTTCTTCTGGACCATCGCTTCAAGTGAAGGTCATCAGCTTATCAACAAGGATGAGCTAGTAAGAATCATCAAGTTCGATGAAATGACCAAGAATCACACCGAACTCTATCGCAAGCAGGTACCTATCAGCAAGGCTCTCGCCGACAACACCAAGCTCATGATGCCGGGCATCACTGCCTCGGTCCTCATGGACGGACAGGGTAAGCAGGTGGCCAACATCCTGAAGCCTACCTACTGGCTTGCCGTGGATATCGACAAGATTCCCGACGAGAAGATGCAGGAGGTGATCGCAAAGGCCGACAAGGACCCATACGTGATGGCGAGATACGTCACGGCAAGCGGTCACGGACTCAGAATCCTCGCACGCTACAAGCCGTTTGATGACCCGGAGGTTACGGCGGTGGAACTCTTCGACGTGGTGGTACGCAAGGCGATGGACTACTTCTCCATCCTGCTGGGCGTGCCTGCCGATGAGAAGTGCTGCGACATCACCCGCATGTGCGGCCTTGCCCACGACCCTACCGCCTACTTCTGCTGGAACTCGAAGCCTTTCGAACTGGACACCAAGGACATCAAGAGACTCTACTTGAAGAAGTCGATGGCTGAGAAGTATGAGCGACGCAGCAGCCGACGCAGAAAACCATCACAGAAGATGGTGAGCCTCGCCAAGCACATCCCTACCATCGACGAAGCTGCCGCATCGATAGAGAAGCTGCTGGAAACGTGGGGAAAAGCGTTTGAGCCTAACCGCCACAACGACTATGTGTATAACTTCGGACTCACCTGCCTGAAGTACAACATCGACCAGAAGGAGGCTACCGACTATGCCGACCAGCACTTCAGCGCGCAGTATCCCAAGACGGTGAGCGTGATGAACCAGGCCTACAAGCACCAGGAACAGCGAGGCAGCTGGCAGTTTATGCGCAAGGGCGAATCATACGGCAAGAAGCCTTCCATGAAGATGCTGAAGCAGTGGCTCAGCATGCGCTATGAGTTCCACCGCAACGAGGTGACGGGCTACTACGAGGTTTGCAGCCGCGACGTGCTCAAGGGCAAGTTTCACCACTGGACCCGCATGGACGACAACATAGAGAACTCTCTCTGGATAGAGATGGAAGAGGATGGACTGCAGACGCTCCTACCCAGGCTCCACTCCCTCATCAACAGCGACTTCAGCGAGAAGTACAATCCTCTGCTCGATTATCTCACAGCTCTCCCGGCATGGGACGGGAAGACTGACTACATCCAGATGCTTGCCGACCGCATTCACATTGCGGATACGGATGGTGCCCACCATACCCAGGAAGACTTCAGATACTTCTTCAAGAAATGGTTTGTAGCCATGGTGGTGACCTGGGTAACGGATACCGTGGTAGGCCAGACCATCCTTATCTTCGTGGGCAAGGGCGGTCTCTTCAAGACCACCTTCTTCGACAAACTGCTGCCTAGGCTGCTGCACGATTACTTCATCAATGAATCTACGGCAAGCTATACCGACAAGGACTTCATGGAGGCAATGGCAAGCAAGGCGCTGATGTGTCTCGACGAGTTTGAAACGGCTTTCGGCAAGAACCTGAGTGCCTTCAAGAGCTGCGTAACGAAGCTCTTCTTCTCCATCCGCCGCCCTTACGACAAGTACCGTACGGAACTGCCCCACCGTGCTGCCATGTGCGGCACGAGCAACAGCGTGCAGATTATCAGCGAGGAAGAAAACCGCCGCTACTCACCCTGGCTCATCGAGTCGATCGACAGTCCGATAGACCATCCCATCGACTACCAGCACGTATATGCCCAGGCTGTGGCTCTGGGTAAGGAGGTGATGGAGCGCCAGCGCAAGCACGAGGATGGCTGGGTATTCTGGCTCACCACCGAGGATATCGAGGTGATGCGCGAGCACAACAAGATGTTCATGATCTCCAACTATATGGAGGACCAGATTCTGCGCTACTACCGCGTGCCTGGCAAGGACGTGGAAGCTAGATACATCAAGTTCCGCTATTCTTCGGAGATTCTGGAGCGCATTGGCGGCTGTCCTGCCCTGAGCCGGTATATCTACCAGCAGAACCTGGCAAGTACCCTGCTGCGTCTGGGTTTCGAAAGAAAACGCAGATCGAAAGGCATGGGCTGGTTCGTGATAGAGAAGGAGGTGGGCGAGATGAACACAGATGCCATCGTATCGCCATCGGAATGGGAAGACGACCAGAACTGACCGGCTTACGCCCCATGAGTGACTTACTTTTTGCGGTAAGTATCTTGTTTTTTCCGAAAACCAAGATACTTATCATCTCTAACCCTTCAACTTATCATATAGAATGCAGAACGAACCAGAAATCAGATATTATACCAAGCAGGAGATAGCCCTGCTGTATTTTCCGGACTCATCTCCGGAAGTAGCCAACGCCCATCTGAGAAGATGGATCCAGAAGTGTACCCCACTCTACAGGAAGCTTCTGGAGGTGGGTTACCGGAAATCGGACAAGGGATTCTTTCCCCGTCAGGTGGCCATCATCTTCGACTTCCTGGGCGAGCCCTAGAATCCGGGAAAACGGAAAAAGTGAGAAGATGGCAGAATATGGCAATAAGCGTGAGGATGCATCAGGAAGTGTGAGTTGCGGCTCCCGAATGTCGTATCTTTGCATCGTGTTTCATTTAAAACGTTATTGCTTATGCTTTTGTACACTTTGAAAGAGAACAAGAATGAGAAGTTGCCCGATGCCAAGGGCTTGTGGTATGCTTATGCCATCACTACGCAGATGATGGGTGTGGATGGTCTTGCCGCTCACATGGCGGGCCACAACACTCCTTTCTCCAAGGGAGCCATCAAGGGTATGATTACCGACATGGCTTTCTGCATCAAGGAGCTCTGCCTGCAGGGTATCTCGGTGAAGATCGACGACCTCGCCATCTTCTCCATCGGTATCAAGAACAAGGTGGGTGCCAAGTCTGAGAAGGAATTCAGCATCGCCAAGAACATCGAGGGCTACAAGCTGAGAAGCCGTGGTACCGGCGAGCTGGCTGCCGGCAACCTGGATGTGGAAGTAAAGAAGGTTTCCTCTCTCCTTGCCAGCGAGATGCAGGTTCCGGGAGTAGATTCCGAGGATTCTGCGGGTGATAACGCCGGTGGTACCGGAGCCACAGAAGGTACTGGAGGTACCGGTCAGGACAAGAATCCGTCAGGTTCGGGTACTGATGAGAATCAAACCGGTGGCGGCGGAGACTCATCAGAGAGTGGTGACAATGTAAATTTTTAAAGTTCTGAGAGTGAGATGAAGCCAGGATGGCGTCAGGGATATTCCTATAGCTACAAGGGGGCTGCAAGCATCCATACTGAAGCCCGAAAATATCTAACATACAGCTATGAAAGGATATTCGCGAGTCCTGGCTCATCTTCTTTTGCGGCGGATTGCAAATCCGCCGAAACGGTCCGCCACTAGACTTTCCCCCTTTTGTTTCGGTGGATTTGCAATCCACCGCTTTCAGTCAGACTTGTTATTAATCTCAATTTTCCAATTCACATGAAAAAAGAAAGCGTCAAGAAGATCATTGATCTCATCATCACCATTCTCACTGCCGTAGCATCAGCCTTCTGTGTTCAGTCCTGCCGAGGTTAGGCGATGGAGATCGGTGCCCACGAAATCGTACATCTTCCATTTCAGGAGCTGGCGGCACCGCTTCTGCACCCGCTCGCCATACTGACCGCGGAGACTGTATAGGTTGCGCTGAAACAGGATGCCCTGCGCCTTGAGTGCCTCGTAATCCTCTTTCTTCATATAGAGGTAACGCTCGGGATGAGCCAGGATCGGGGTATAGCCCTTGTTCCTGATGCGCTCCAGCAGTCCACGGAAATTCATCGGTGGGGCAAAGATGCTGGTTTCCACCAGCAGGTATTTCTCAGCCAGGGGCAGGAGATTGCCAGCCTTGAGGCGGCGCTCGAAAAGGGCATCCAGCATGTTCTCGGCTGCGAGATGCAGCTGAAGGGGCTGTGCATCGGTCGCAGAAGATGGCTTCGCTCCTTCTGCTCCTGATGCCTGACTTCCAGGATGTCTCTGGGCAAAATCCAGAAGATACTTCTCCTTGAAATCTTCGAAGACCCGGCGGAGTTCTTCAGGCTCATTCGGAACATCTTCCATGATGTGAGGGGTGAACCAGACTTCACGGATTCCGCTTGCTTCGTAGATGCGAAGCTGCTCCAGGCTCTTGGAGGGGTCCTGGAAGCCATCATCCACGCCAGGGAGTATATGGCAATGGTAATCGATGCCATCAGGGAGACTGCATGTGCTCCCTGATGGCTTTTTTTGATTGAATATTTTCTGGAAGAATTTAAACATCTGTTTTTATTATTCTATAATCCATTCATTTAAGATTTTGCCCCCCCACTCTTTTCCTTATTATAATTATAGCCATAACCGTAGCCATAACCATAGCCGTAACCATAGTGGCTGCCATATCTGCCGCCACGGGCCTTGGTACCGTTCAGAATCATGGTCATGTTCTTGAACTTCTTCTCCTTGTAGAGGGCATCAATCTCTGGCAGCATGTTGCGCTCCATCAGGCCGGCACGGACTACGAAGATGGTGCGGTCGGCAAACTGCTCGTAGATTGGGGTATCGGCTACCACCTCGATAGGGGGACAGTCGATGAAGACGTAATCATACTCCTGGCGCATAGTCTTGATCATCTGCTCCAGCAATGGGGTGAAGAGGAGCTCGGTAGGGTTTGGAGGGATGGTTCCGATAGGAATAAGATCGAAATACTTCACCAGTCCGCTCTCCTCTCCCTTGTGGAGGATGTCGTGGATGTCGGCGATTCTGCCGTTGAGGTAATCGCTCAATCCCTCGCCCGGACTGCCTATCAGCATGGAGGTAGATCCGTGGCGGAGGTCACCGTCGATGAGCAGCACCTTCTTCTTCTTGATGGCGAGCGACATCGCCATATTGGCAGCCAGGTGACTCTTACCGGATCCCGGATTCAGAGAAGTGAACACGATGACATTCTGCTCGGGATGGGTACCGATGGTGAACTCGAAGTTGGTACGCAATACGCGGAACGCCTCGTTCACGATGTCGCGCTTGCCAGCCTTCACTACTATCTGGCGCACCTCCTTCGGCTTCTTCCAGAACCTGATGCGCTGTTCGAGGGTTGGGCGGTTCTTGCGGCTGATAGAGTATGGAATCTCACCCAGGAACGGAACATTCATGTTCTTCAGGTCCTTTCTGCCACGCACGGTGGTATTCATGTTTTCACGCACGAAGATGATGACTACCGGAATGAGGAATCCCAGCACGAAGGCTACGAGCATGATGTTGCGGCGCACGGGTGCCACCGGCTTGTTGTCGCCCGTAGGAGGGGTGATGATGCGGGTATTGTAGGCGGTGAATGCCTTGGAGAGCTCGTTTTCCTCGCGCTTCTGGAGGAGGAAGAGATAGAGCGACTCCTTGACCTTCTGCTGGCGACCCACGGTCTGCAGGTACTTAGCCTGGTTAGGGTTGCTGGCAATCTGGGTGGTAGTGGCAGCCTCGTTGGCCTGCAGGGTGCCCAGCTGGGTCTTGAGGGTTACCACGAAGTTGTCGAGACTGGCAGTGATGCTCTTGCGCATGGAGCCTAGGCTCTGGTCGTAGTCTGCCACCAGCGGATTCTGCTCGCTTGAGTTAGCCACCAGGTTGTTACGCTCCAGCTGACTCTTGTTGTATTCAGCAATCTGCTGCTCGATGCCCGGGCTCTCGATGCCTGTATTGGAAGGCAGGAGCTGGTTCTTGCCCACCTTGCCGGTGAGATAGTTTCGGATATACTGGGCAATGGCGAGGCGCGAGTTGAGATCCATGATCTGCTTGTCCACCTCGGTGCTCTTCTGCATATACTGCTGTGCGGCAGCCTCTACATCAGGCAGCAGGTTGCTGCTCTTGAAGGCAGAAATATTCTTATCCACATCGCCCAGCTCGCGCTCTATCACGCCCAGTCGCTCGGTGATGAAGTGAGAGGTGGAGATGGTCATCTGGTTCTTGTCCTCAAGCCAGTTCTTGCGGTAAACGGAGATGATGGTGCTGATGACATCCTCTGCACGCTTAGGGAGCACATCCTTATAGGTAAGGTCGATGACGGTGGATTTCTCCTCGCTCAGGCTGGCAGTGAGCGAACCCTTGATGCGGTCGGTCATCGCATAGATGTTACTGCGGGAAACGTAGAGCACCGGAGCATCACCATTCTTTACAAACTGGGAATACGAAGGAGCCTTATCTACCTTGATCTTTCCCAGTGGGGTGTGGATGATCTGTCCGAGTCTGCCGGAAATCTCATCGCTGTCATCTACCGGAAGATTATCACGGGTAATGCCCTTGAACTTGCTGATGACGTAAGAGCCATCGCCCTTGAGCTGGAGCTGGAAGCTGCCGCTCTGATCATCGGTGAAGCCGATGAAATCTACGGTTACGGGGAGATCGCCGCCATAGAGCGCCTTCTTGTGGAAGGCACCGTCGATGGCATAATCTACATCGAGCTTGAGCCGCTTTCCGGTTTCCAGGAGCACGGCAGGCGACTGGATAGCAATGAGTTCATTGTTTACATTGCTCTTGGCATTGCCCAGTCCCATATCAGCGAACATGGAAGAAACATCGCTGCTGATGCCCTGCGACTTGCTGTCGTCCTTGATCATCAGGGAAGCGGTGCGCTGATATACGTTTGGGGTAGTGAGAATGTAATAGGTGGCGATGCCGATAGTTACGGCTAGCGAAAGGATGAACCAGCGCCACTTGGCGAGGCAGAGATAGAAGAGATCCTGCAGGCGGATAAAGTCGTCTGCCTGATTGCGTCTGAGCAGCGGATTCACCTGTACTGGCTGGTTAGCCTGAGTAGTATTCTGTATCATTTTTCTTTATTAATTTACTTTCAGGAAGGTGAGGATGGTAACGATGAGAGATGAGATGCTCATCCAGAATCCCGTAGATTGCACAGTATTTCCGTTGAGCGTAGAGCTTCTCTTCTTGGTATCGTTAGGTGTAACATATACCACATCGTTCTGCTGGAGATAGTAGGCAGGAGAACTGAAGATGTCCCTGCCGGAGCAGAGGTCGATCTTGTAGATCTTCTGGTGTCCGTTTTCCTGTCGGAGCACCATCACATCGTTTCTTTTACCCTGGATGGTGAGATCTCCCGCCTTGCTGATGGCATCGAGGATGGTCACCTTTTCCTCTTCGATGGCATACTGACCAGGCTTTGCCACTTCGCCCATCATGGAATAATGGAGGTTGCTGAGACTCACGGTGACGGTAGGGTCCTTGACGAGACTAGCATCCACGAGCGATTTCTTCACCTTTTCGGCAATCTCCTCGCGGGTGAGACCAGCCACCTGTATCTTTCCCACAACCGGGAAATCGATATCTCCCTTGCTATCTATGGTATAGTAATAGGCATCCTGCGACATATTGTAGGCACCGCTGCTGGTACCGCCCGTAAGATTGAAGAGCTGCGAGATCTGCGGATCCTTGCTCTTGACTCCGATATAGAGCTTATCGGTAGGCTTTACGGTTATCACTCTGTTCTGCAGGGTAATGACAGTATCAGGATTATTGTTCAAATCCTGAAAATAGGCTACGTTCTTCGGGGTACCGCAAGACGTAGCGGACAGGAGTGCTATACCCAGCACTCCTGACAACACAAGTTTACTAAATTTCATTCTTTTTATCTAGATAATGCAGTTTTTAATCATATTACTATTTCTTCTTTCCTTTCTCCTCCTCTTTCTTCGCATTTTTCCCGGCGAGGCTTACGTAATTACATTCGGTGAGGAAGGCGGCGCAGGAGAGGAATCCTTCAATCTTGACCACGAAGCACTTCTCATCCTTTCCCTTCCCGATCTGGGATCCCTTTGCCTTTCCTTTCTCGCTGTGGCATCCCTTCACCTTCTGGTAATATCCTTCGAGTCCGGCAAAGACGCCATCCTCTATCCTCACCCTTGCTTCAGGGCGCAGTTTGATTTCTCCCGGAAGGAAGAAGTGCTTGTTGGCATCCTCCACGTTTTCGTAGAGCGCCATGAAATCCTCCATTTCCTTATCGGGGATGGTGATGACTTCAGAATGTCCATCCATGGGACGGGTCTTGAACTGAAGCATGGAATTGTAAATCTGCTTGAGGTCCCGCATTCTGCCTGGCGTTGCCTTCACGAAAAGGAGATTGCGGACTACGGGGCGATAGGAAATCACTCGCTTGCGTATGTGCTGCCCCACCATACGCTCGCAGCGTTCCAAAGGAAGGAACACCTTGATATCTTCTTTTGCCTTGAGATAATCCGCTACCTTCATTTCGCGGTAGGGGGCACTCATGGCATACCAGATAGGGGCTTCATCAAGACTTTCCGAGTTCATTGATTTGCTATTTTTATTAACATTAATTTCAGAAAACGGCATAATTTTAGCTCCCTACTATGTCATATAACCACCTTACTTTCAAGACGTTACATATTTACCATTTTCTAACGACAGGCTTTTAATTTTCGTTCTTATTTACAAACGTTCTTAAAAGAGCATCCTTATCAGGTTGCAAAATTACGCTTTTTCTCCGATTTAAACAAATTTTTTGGTCCGTTTTTTTTTTTTAACAATTGATTTTCTGTAGGGGGGCTTTTTTGAGCCCCCCTCATAAAACCAATTGGCGGCAGCAACCACCCATAGCGGGGGACATGCAGACTGGCATGGATTCACGAAAAAAATATGGGAAAAAGTTTGGTGAATTCAGTTTTTATTGCTATCTTTGCGAACGATTCTACCAAGAATCTATATTCTAAGAATAAAAACAGATAAAAAAATAACTTACATACAACAACTTATGAAGAAAAATATATACAAAGGTAACGTGCTGATTAGAAGGTTGGTGATACTCGCTGACTTCATCATCCTCAATTACTTGCTATTGGGCCTTATTAACATCGAGTTCCTTCATGTACCCGAGTATCTAGACCTGAAAACAAAGATTACATTCTTTATAGCAAACGTTGCTCTCGCCATCGGCGAATACAACTATAGCACTATCATCCATATAAGACGAATCGGTTTCCAGCAAGTACTTAAGCGTACGCTCTTCCTGGTGCTTTGTACCGCCGTCTGCTTCATGATCTTCCTGAAATTCTTCAGTCATGGTGGAGCAATATTTACATTCGGTATCTACTTCGGCATCACATTCTATATTGCTTTGGTCATCAGTAGAATCATCGAGCTCAAGTTTCTGAAATATCACCGTGCGAGAGGTAGAAACATTCGTACCGTGGTCTTCGTGGGTAGCGATCCTGCCGTAAGAGAAATGTACATTACCATGACAGAAGACCCTTCTGCGGGTTATATCGTGAAAGGCTATTATGCCAATGATGACATTGCTGGAGCACCTCAGGAACTGAAAAAACTGGGTACCATGGAGGATCTTAACAGAATTTTAGAGTCCAAGCTGAATGATACCATCAACGGTTCATCCTATGATCTGGATGAGATTTTCTGCAGCTTGTCGCATCAGGAATCGGACCAGATTGTGAAGATCATGCGTTTCTGTGACAAGAACGTAGTGCATTTCTATTATCTGCCTCGTCTGTTCGGCGAATATAAGCTGCATCTGGATTCCCATAACTTTATGGGTAAGACGGTTTACACGAACCATCTTGAGCCGCTGTCTTCTGTCTCGAACCGTATTCTCAAGCGTGCCTTCGATATTGCCGTGAGTGGTGTGATCTGCCTCTGTTTCTTGCCTTTCATCCCGATCATCGCGCTGATTATCAAGATTCAGAGTCCGGGTCCTATCTTCTTCCGTCAGGCTAGAACGGGTCTGAATGGTAATACCTTCATGTGCCTGAAGTTCCGCTCAATGCATGTGAACAAGGATTCAGACAAGGCTCAGGCTACGAAGAATGACCCAAGAAAGTTTGCATTCGGCAACTTCATGAGAAAGACGAATATTGATGAGTTCCCTCAATTTATCAATGTATTAAAGGGCGATATGAGTATCGTGGGTCCTAGACCTCACATGTTGTATCATACTGAAGTTTATGGTAGTTTGATTGATAAGTATATGGTTCGCCACTTCTCGAAGCCTGGTATTACCGGTTGGGCTCAGGTAACGGGTTACCGTGGTGAGACGAAGGAGCTCTGGCAGATGGAGGAGCGCATCAAGCGTGATATCTGGTATATCGAGAACTGGTCGTTCTGGCTTGACATCCGTATTATCTTCCTGACAGCAAAGAGTATTATCTGCCCGGATAAAAACGCTTATTAAAATTACTCCTCTAATGCCTTGATCTGCTTTTTGGGAGTTACTCCCAGATTCTTCAGGCTCTCTACCCTTCTCATTACATTGCCGGTACCATCATAAAGCTGCTTTTTCGCTTTATCATAGGTACCGGAGAGGCGAGTGAGGAGATCACCTATGCTCGTGAAGGTGTCTTCGAAAGTCGCTACCTTATCATATAGATCGGCTGCCGTCTTCACGATTTTCTCCACATTCTTGTTCTGACGGTCATACTGCCAGAGATTATACGCCAGCTGCAACGCCATCAGGAGATTGCTAGGAGATATGATGATAATCTTCTTCTGATAGGCATAGCGACTCAAATCAGGCTGCTGCTTCATCGCTGCGATATAACTCGTTTCGTTAGGGATAAACATCAGGACGAAGCCGATGGCATCTTCTACTAACTTCGAATAATCCTTCTCCGCTAACTCATCGATGTGCTTGCGCACACTCAGGGCATGCGACTTCATCAGCCTCTCTCGCTCCTCATCGATCTCTGCCGCCAAGGCATCGGTATAGGCGGTGAGAGATACCTTGCTATCTATCACCACGCTCCTGCCTTCCGGGAAGCGGACGATGACATCGGGACGGAAGTTCTTGCCGTTCTCATCCTTGGTATTCTCCTGGATAAAGAACTCCTCGTCCTTTCGCAAACCACTGTTTTCCAGGATGGTTTCCAATACCATCTCGCCCCAGTCACCCTGCATCTTACTGTCACCCTTCAATGCCTTGGTAAGGTTGGCGGCATCGGAACCAATCTTAGAGGTCTGCTCCTTCAGACTTGTTACAGCCTGCTGCTGTTCCTGCTGAAAGAGTTTCATCGTAGCCTCGAAGGTACTCTGCAGTTCCTTCTTATTCACCTCGTTCTGGGTCTTGCTCTCTTCTACCGATTTCTTGAAATCGGCAAACTGCTCCTTGATAGGTTTCAGGAGTTCATCCATCTGAAGTCGGTTGTTTTCCTGGAGGGCAGACTGCTTGGCAGCGAGCTGTTCGGCAGCAGCCTTCTGCTGTTCGATGGTCATGCGATGCATCTCCTGCTTCAGGCTTTCGAGTTTCTGCGCCCACTGCTGGTCGCTTTCTGCACGGAGCTTTTCGGCAAACAGCCGTTCGTTCTCCATTTGGGCTTTTAAGGATTGAAGTTCAGAAGCATGATGCAGATTACTCTGTTCGATGTTAGCCTGCAGCACCTGAGCCTTTGCTATGAGCTGAGTTTTCTCCTCTCCCGCCTTTTTTCCTTCCATCAGCTTGCCAACGAAGAATCCGATGGCAAGACCTATAACGATTCCTATTACTATTTCCATTTATCTTTGTTTTAAATGATTCTGTATATCTGCCAAAATTATGATGTGCAAAATTAATGCTTTCAAAACATAACACCAAACATCATAGGGGATTCTTGTAGATATTTAACTATTATGGAAAAAACAAGTAGAAATATGAGATTAAATGAAAATTTTGCATTATCTTTGCAGCATAATTAATATATAAGATATAGACTATGATCAAAAGATTATTATCCTTTTTAGACGCTTCGCCAGTGAACTTCCTGGCTGTGAAGAATATCTCCAAGGAATTGGAGAAAAATGGGTTCAGACGATTGAACCCTCAGGAGCCGCTGGGCAAGGTTGTGGCTGGTGACAAGTTCTTCGTTACCAAGAACGACTCTTCTATCTATGCTTTCCAAATCGGAAAGAAGACGCTGGCGGATGCCGGCTTCCACATGATCTGCGCTCACTGCGACTCCCCTACCTTCCGCATCAAGCCCAACGCTGAGATGACTTGCGAGGGCGGTATCGTGAAACTGAATACCGAGGTGTATGGTGGTCCTATCATGTCAACCTGGTTCGACCGTCCACTCACTCTGGCGGGTAGAGTAATCGTAAAGGGCAAGGATGCGATGCATCCGAAGACGCTCCTGCTCCATATCCAGCGCCCATTGCTGCAGATCAGCAATCTCGCTATCCACTTCAACCGTCAGGTGAACGATGGCGTGAAGCTGAGCAAGCAGAAGGATGTGCTCCCTATCCTCGGCATCATCAATGATGAACTGGAAAAGGGTAATCTGCTGATGAACGTGATTACCGGCGAACTGAATATCCAGAAGGAGGATATCCTCGACTTCGACCTCTATCTGGCTGATGCCACTCCTGCCTGCACCTTCGGTGTGCACGATGAGTTTATCTCTTCGGGACGACTCGATGACCTGTCGATGTGCTGGGCGGGCGTAGAGGCTTTGATTGCTTCTGATGCCCAGGATACTACCCAGGTGCTGGCGATTTTCGACAATGAGGAGACGGGTTCGCAGACCAAGCAGGGTGCGGGAAGTCCTTTCCTCTCTTATATGCTGCAGCGCATTGCTCTTGCACAGAGCGGAACGGAGGAGGCATATTATCAGGCTGTGGAGCGTGCCTTCATGATTTCGGCAGACAATGCGCATGCCTGGCATCCTAACTACAGCGAGAAGTTTGACCCAACGAATCATCCGATGCTGGGGGGCGGTCCGGTCATCAAGTTCAATGCGGCACAGAAGTATGCGAGCGATGCGGTATCTGCTGCCATCTTCGCGAATATCTGTGAGGCAGCGGGTGTGCCTTGTCAGCGTTTCGTGAACCACAGTGATGTGGCTGGCGGAAGCACTTTGGGCAATATCCTCGCCTCTTCCATTCCATTGAAGGGCGTAGATATGGGTAATGCCATTCTCGCCATGCACAGTTGCCGTGAAACCGGCAGCGTGATGGATCACGAATATTGCGTGAAAGCTTTCACGAAGTTCTATCAGTTATAAGGGAGTTAGGGGAGTTAACTCCTTTAACTCCCTTAACTTTCATTTCTTCTCATACCCCTTATTCTGCACGAGCTTGGGATTCAGGTCGAGGCATTTCTGAGGAATCGGGAAAAGAAGACTGGCTTTATCACCCTTGCAGACCTTTGCCTTCTCCTTCATCAACAATACCTCGGGATAACAGAAACGGAAGAGCGGCTTGAGATGCTCCGTTTCTACCAAATGGGAGCCGCCATTCTCACGAAGCAACCTTGCATAAGTGGAACTATTGAATATCTCATTCTCCTCCAAGCCATACCCTTCTGCGGCCAATTTATCACAATAGAAGATACAGGTTTCCCAGGCATTCAATTCCTTGCTGCGATTCTCACCAGCCGTTCCACCATTGAGCAGAGAAGCACCATCGGCGGTCTGAACCACAAAGTGGATTTTCTTACCTTTAGGACGTTTCTTATATCCTCTGGTCCAATCATCAAACGTATAGATCTCAGCATTGAAAGCCAACTTTGCCAACAGAAAGTTGATTACCGGTTGCGTGATTCTTCCCTCATACACTCCAGCATTGGCGCTATGCTCATTCGGAAGATAAGGCAGCGCCTGCTGCAACTCACTGAAGATAAAGCGGAACACCTCGCTCCTTTCGCTTTGCGCACAGAGGTTGACGTCGGTAAGCGAAGCCACGGCAATGCTTGAAGCCGCCTCATAGATGACCGCCTCGCCAGAAGACAGAATCACGGGAATCCTGCCAAAAAGCTCCATCGCCTCGTAATACATCATAGCTCTGATGGCACGTACCTCAGCCTTAAACTGGTCTTTCTGATTCACAGAGAGCAAATCAGACTTGTAATCGATAATATCAAGCGACTGATTCGCCTTCCCTATCACCTGATAAAGATGGTTCCACACTGCATAGAGCGAGTCTTCCTCCTCGCTATGATCTACAAAGTCTATGTCCTGATAGAGAGAAGATACGGTATGGTTGTAGATTTCAGACGCAGAACCATACATGGCATTCCCGTCGAGCTGCTCCTTAGGATGCTCATTCGCACAAGAAGAGAATACCATGACAGTCCCCAGCATGAGGACCCAAATGCAAATACGTGAAATCTTCATAACCATATCTACAGTAATTTGGGTAAAACATAATCCAACTGCAAATATACAAAAAAGAAAGATTGAAGATGTAAAAAAAGCGGAAAACTTACGTAAAATTTGCGTATAGGCTGAAAGAAACGGAAAAAGGAAGCCAAGACAAATACAAACTTGTCCGACTTCCTTTTGTTTCATTTATATAAACGAGAACCACTATACCAAGGTTCCGTGCTTATCTATGTTAATTATCACTTCTATGTTAATTATCTCTTCACTCTCAATCCATTCTCGATGCTAGAGAGTTCATCGAAGAACTCGGCATCAATCTTCAGTCGCTCCTCTACCTTGGCGCAACTGTGGATAACCGTGCTATGATCGCGATTACCAATGAGTTTGCCCACTCTGGAAGCAGGCATCTTGATGAGTTTCTGAGCCATGAACATCGCCACCTGACGCGCCTCCACGTACTCACGCTTGCGGCTCTTGCTGTTGACTGCAGCCACCGTTACCTTGTAATGATTGCAGACCGCCTCCACGATTTCATCGAGGGTGAGCACCTTGTTGCTCTCCTCAACCTTGACGGCACGCTTGATGACACGCTCAGCCAGTCGGATATCGATGCTGCTGTTATATACGATACTGTAAGCCAGCAAACCATTGATGGCACCCTGGAGATCACGCACACTGCCGTTGCAGGTCTGTGCGATAAAGGAAACCACATCCTTCGGAATCTTCAGTCCATCCTTGCGCACCTTGTTGCTCACGATATCGACGCAGAGTTCCACATTCGGCTTCTCCAACTCCGCCACCAGTCCACAAGAGAAACGGGTGATGAGTCGGTCTGGCATATCCTTGAGTTCTACCGGAGGTCGATCGCTCGCCAGAATGATACGCTTTCCGTTGCGGAAGAGGTGATTGAAGATGTGGAAGAAGGTATTCAAGGTCTTCGCCTTGCCTGCCCAATCCTGCACATCATCCACGATGAGCACATCGATAGACTGGTAGAAATTGATGAAATCATTGCTCGCATTATGCAGCACCGCATCGGTATATTGTGTCTGGAAGAGGCGTGCACTGACATAGAGCACTCGCTTCTGCGGATACATCTGCTTGGTTTTCAGACCGATGGCATTCACCAGGTGAGTCTTTCCGCTACCAGAAGGACCATAGATGAACATCGGGTTGAACTGCGTGGTATTCGGATGCTCAGCGATAGACAATCCCACCGAACGTGGCAGCTTGTTGCTGTCACCCTCCATATAATTATTGAAGGTGAGTTTCGGATCAAGTTGGGTGTCAATGTCTTCAGGCTGCTGTGGTTCTGCCGGGCTAGCCTGTGTCTGTGGCTGCTGTGCCAATCTCTTGCGCTCAGCCTCATCAATATCAGCCGGATCAGCTTCCACATCCTGGGTCAACCTGTGTTCCTTATCCGTTACCACACGATAAGTGAGACGGATGCCATCGCCGAAATTGCGATGAAGGACCTTACTCAACAAGCCAACATAGTTCTGTTCCAAGTACTCATATACGAATGGACTTGGAACTTGAACCAACAAAGTCTTGGTCGAAGGCTTGTACGACTCAAAGACTATTGGTCGAAACCATGTATTATATTGCTGCTCTGACACATTATCTTTTATAAGCAAAAGACTATTGTCCCAAAGCGCTTTTGGACTTGCTAACATTGACACTATTTACTACTTATTTTAATTGATTTTTTACCTTAACACTACATCAGATTGCACCATCTGATGCAAATCGACTGCAAAATTACAAAAAAAAGCCCAAAGTAGCAAATCGGGCTATTTATAATATTTTAAGACTACCTAGATAACTACCTCATAATCAAACAACTAAGAAAGTTATCCACAATCGCGTTTTAGGGGCAGTGAAACAATTTTGAAACACCCCGAAATAGCTAAAAAACAACAAGTTCTGTAGCTATTCCGGGGCGTGAAACATTGCCTTTGTTATTTAGACAAAATTTATTTTGTCTTTTTCCTCAAAGAAGCCCTTAAAGCGGTATTTTTGAGGCTCTACTTGTCTTTCTTGCCAAAAATTGAGAAGTGAACATAGCGCTTTGGATGCGCCTTGAGATCGATGACCAGAGAGTCGGCATGCGACATGGTTGAGTTCAGATTCTCATAGAGACGGGTATCGTTCATGAGGAGACCGAGGCTACCCTTTCCGCTGTTCAACTGCTCGGTGAACTTCTGCGCACCATCGAGGGTGGCATTCACACGGTCGAGTGTGCCCTGCACATCGAGACTCGCCAGATTAGAGGTGAGTCGGTTGGTATTGTCGAGAACGCCATTCGCCTTCTTCATCATACCCGGAACCTGCTTGTTCAATCCAGCCATCAGGGTATTCAGCTCACGGGTAGAAACGGTGAGGTTGCTGGTGATGGTCTCCACATTGTGGAGGGAAGCAGCCAGGGCAGGATCAGCCAGGAGTGCATTCACACTGGTGAGGATGGAATCCAGCTTAGGCAGCATCTTCTCAACAACCGGAATCATTTCGGCAGCCTTGCCCATCATACCGGAATTCACCGTACCAGGAATGATGCCGCCCGGTTCGATACGCTCACGAGGATTGTTGGCAAGCAGGAGACTAACCTGGAGATTGCCCATGATATCCTTAGAAATCTCTGCGGTACTACCCGCAGGGATTCTCAGATCCTTATTGATATCCACCTTGACCTTGATGGGACCCTTTCCAGAATAGTCGAAATCCAGCTGATCCACGGTACCCACCTTGTAGCCATCGGCATAGATAGGGGTAGAAGCACCCATCCCCTGGATGTCATCAAACGTCATATAGTAGGTGTTATTGGTAGAGAACAAGTTGATGCCTTTCAGAAAGTTGATTCCGAAATACATCACCAAGATACCTACAATAGCGACCAACGCTATCCTAATTTCCTTTGTCAGTTTCATATTTATCTATTTTTGTTCTTTTTATTATACCTATTTATATAGAGCGAATCACAGGCTGCCCGAAAAGGGCACTACCGGTTGCCCGGGAAGTGGAGGAACTACCGGCTGCGGTTCTGCTTGAACTCCCGGATGGCCTGGTTCACGTCATATTTCTGTCCGTTCTTGAAGGCGATGATGAAAGCCTCCGGGAACTTCTCCAGCTTTTCCTTGCGCAGGCGATAGATTTCGTTGTAATTGGTGGATGCACCCAGGGTGTATTTCACCAGATTGCCTTCCTGGAAACTATCGTAATCGGTTTCGCCCTTAAAATGAGCATCGCCCTTGCGAAGGTTTCTACTACCTACGAAAATCTGAAGCTTGAAGACCGGCGCATCAGCTACCTCAGCCTTCTTCACATCCTTCTTCGGCTCCTGCTTCTTCACCTCCCGCTTTGGCTGTTCAGGCGTTGCCTCTTCACGCTTCGGCTGCTTTCCCCTCGTTACGACACGAGTCTTAGGCGCAGGTTCCTGATCAGGAACAATCTTCGGTAGATTCACGTCTTCGGAATCCTTGGCACGATAAGGAACGGAAACCGATTTATCGTACTTATTCTTGTATTTAGCGAAAGCCTCGTAAATGCCACGGGCGATATCATCCACTCTGCTGTCATTGTTGAGCAGGCGCTCTTCATCAGGAGTGGTGATGAATCCCAACTCAATGAGGCAGCCCGGCATGGAAGTCTCTCTCAAGACCAGGAATCCTGCCTGATGCACGCCCTTGTCGGGACGGTTGGCACCATCGCAGACACCTCGCTGAATCATTCGTGCCAGCTCTACGCTGCGCTCCATGTTCTTGCCCTGGATGAACTCGAAGATGATATAGCTCTCAGAAGATCGGGGATCGAAGCCCTGATATCTCTGCTGATAGTCCTTCTCCATCGAGATGACGGAGTTTTCTCGCATCGCCACATCGAGATTATCCTTGGCACGGTGCATACCGAGGGTATAGGTCTCGAAGCCACGAGCCACCTTTCCTGCCGGCAAGGCATTGGTATGCACGGAGATAAAGAGATCGGCATTGGCACGGTTGGCGATATTCGCACGCTCATTGAGCGGGATGAAGACATCCGTCTTGCGGGTATAGATGACTCTTACCTCCGGGAGATTCTGCTCCACATACTTACCGAAGCGCAAGGCAACGGCAAGATTGATATTCTTTTCCTTGGATATGGCTCCGAGTGCTCCGGCATCATGACCACCATGACCGGGGTCGATGACCAGCGTAAATCGCTTATTGGCAGCTAACGATGTCATTACAAACATGCACATCAAAGCCCATATCAGTGTTACTTTCTTACACATACTTTCTGATGATTTTGCAAAATTACTACTTTATTATCAGAAAACCTAATTCTAACTATAAGTTTTATCATTTGTTAATACAACCTCTACCCCTGCGCCGTCGCTATCGGCACCCATCGGTGGATTCACCTTGGTGATAGAGAGTTGGAGTTTCTGGATTTCCGGGAAATCGGAAAAGAGCCTATAGGCGATTCTGCCTACCACATGCTCCAGGAGCTTGCTGGGCACCGCCATTTCTTCTCTTACCTTCTGATAGACCTCGGCATAGTTGAGGGTTCCCTGAAGATCATCGGTCTTCATGGCAGAAGAGAAGTCATAATCCAGCACCAGGTTGACAAGATAATCGTTGCCAACGATTCCCTCCTGCGGCAATACGCCATGGAAAGCGTGGAAACGCACATTCCTGAGGTATATCTTACTGCTCATCAATTTCATCTTCAGTCTCCTTATAATCTATTCCGTTTTCCAAGTTATCTATTCCATTTTCTTCATAGAGGTACTTCTTCAAGGCTCTTTCCACGCCCACCCGCCAGGTGTTGAGGGTTTCTGAGGTGAGCTGCAGCTGATTGACCAGCTTGATGACGTGGGCAACCGGCATACGATAGCGCAGAACACCGGATATGAGCTTGGCATAGTTCCAATACTCGGGATTGAACTTCTCGCTCAATCCTTCGACGGTAATCTTGTAGCCACGCTTGTTGACAAACTGGAAATCATATCGCTTCTGTCCTTCCGGGAGCACCGTCTTGATAATCTTGCCCTTGGTAACAGACTTGGGGAGCATGATGCCTTCATCCTCATCCTGCAAACCGGTGAATATCTCGTAGGGATGCCCATTGAGCAATCCGACCAAAGCCACCCATTTCTCCTTATTGTTCTGGTATCTTACCACATCGCACTCCAATTCCTTAGGTCGTACCTCTACCACTTCCGGACTAACGAGCGATTTCTGCGTTTCTTCGGAAACGAGTTTCGCCAATGGCAGATGGAGCTTATTCCAATCGACATTCTGCGCATCGAAATGCTCGTGCAGGTCAGCCAATCGGGTCTTCAATTCTTTCATCAAGGCGTGGCTCGCCTCTTCGAAAGTCATATTTTCAGTATATTCCATATCAAACGTTTAATAATTAGCTGCAAAATTAAAACAATATTTCTAAAATATGAAACGTTTGAGCAGATATTTCATCAAAAAACGCACGAAAAGCTCATTATGAAGCAAAAAATGTAAAAGAACCGTGTTCTTTTTGGGAAACTTTCATTATCTTTGCATAAGATATTAGAAAAAGAAACAAGATATGGAATCAATCAAGAAAAGAACCTCGATTCGCAAATATGCAGACAGAGAGGTAACAGAAGAACTTTTGAACAGATTGCTGGAAGAAGCGATGCGCACTCCTACCATGGGAAACCTGCAGCTCTACAGCGTAGTGGTAACCCGCAGCGAAGAGGGAAAGAAGGCTTTGGCTCCTGCCCACTTCAACCAGCCGATGGTGACAGGCGCTCCTGTGGTACTCACCATCTGCGCCGACTACCGCCGCACCACCCTCTGGGCAGAAAACCGCAAGGGAACCCCGGGATACGACAACATTCTCTCGTTTATGAATGCGGCTACCGATGCCCTGCTCTTCACGCAGACCTTTACCAATCTGGCAGAAGAGGCGGGTCTGGGAACCTGCTTCCTGGGCACCACGGTGTATATGCCGAAGATGATCATCGACACCCTGAAGTTGCCGAAGCTGGTAATGCCAGTGGCTACCCTTACCATCGGATGGCCGGATGAGCAGCCTGCCCAGAGCGACCGTCTGCCATTGAGAAGCATCATCCACAACGAGCATTTCGAGGATTATACCCCAGAAAAGATTGATGACTTCTATGCCGAGAAGGAAGCACTGGAAGAGAACCAGGAGTTTGTACGCATCAACAACGTAGAAACCTTAGCCCAGGTTTTCACCGATATCCGATATACCAAGAAGGATTGCGAAGCCATGAGCATCGGATTCCTCGATGCCCTCAAGCAGCAGGGATTCCTCAAGTAAATAAAAAAGCGCATCAGCAAGTTAATCTCGCTGATGCGCTTTTTTATTTTACGTTCAGTTTTACTTATTGAAACCTGTAATCTCTACGTATGGAGCCTGACCTCTGCCATCCTCATCACGATAAGATACCTTGATAGTCTTACACTCGTTCGGCATCAGACTGAAATAGTTATCGCTGTAGATAACAGGAAGAATCTGCTCACCATCACCACCCTTCAGGTTCAGGCGAACCAAGAGGGCAGGTACATTGCCGGTATTGCGGATCTCTACCTCGCCAATCCACTCTTCACCCTGCTGAACGAAACGCTTGCCGCTGACAGCAACATCTGCCTTTGGCAACTTAGAGAGTGCCTGGAGATTGTCCTCTTCCTTACCCATCACATAGAAGTTGTCTGAAACCACCTGGTTGTTCTGCTCCAGAGTCAACTTGATGTAGTAAACCTCCTCATCCGGTTCACTTACGCTAACGGCATTGAGAGTCTGGTCTTCCGCCACATTCACTTCCTTGCTCTCCTCCTTGATCAACTTTCCGTACATATCAAAAACCTGAGCCTTGGCAAGCAAGCCATTCTTGGCACCACCGGCAAAGTTGACCACCTCGGCAACCTTCTTCACCGGGTTGTACTGGATATGCAATGGTTCGCAAGCCTTCTTCACACCAAAGTATGCTGCAGTTGGCTCGAAGTAATAATCATAGGTACACCATACCATGCTTGGCCAGCAGGCATGACTCATCCAGATGAGCAAACCAAGACGGTCCTGCTGAGAAGACTCGTACATCGCACGGTAGCCATCATAGTTGAGCCACTGTGCCCACTTGGTAAACTGCTCAGCACTCTGAGGCTTGCCATAACGCTTCTCCATGATGTTGTTGAAAGACTCACCACCCTGAGCGCCCTTCAATGTATAATCATGCTGTCCCCAAGCATCGCTCTGTGGCCACAGATGCTCCGGTTCCATCATTCTGCTCAGAGATTCGAAGGTAGGCACATTCGGCATACCACGCTCTGAATGCAGCTTATGGCTCTGATTAGCGAAGTAGAAAGATGGTGACTTCATCTGGTAAGGACCATGACCGCTGACACCGAGGTCGGCTGAGCTAGGAATATAACCCAACTGTGGATGGATATCCTTGACCTGCTCTCTCAGCACCTTGTCGATGGATGCAGGAGGGAAGCCCTCGTTTCTACCGCAATAGATACCGATACAAGCATGGCTGCGGATGCGGGAGATGTAATCGGCAGAGTTCTCCAGGAACATCTTGTCGTCATCAGGATCCGGTCCGTCCCATGGGTTAGCCAACCAGAAGTCCTGCCAGATCATGATACCATACTTATCGCATGCCTCATACAGTTCCTCATCACCAATCTGACCCACCCAGTCGCGAATCATATTGTAGTTCATCTCCTTATGGTAGCGAACGGCAGCATCGTATTCACGTCCACGGTAGTTGAGGTTGGTCTCGGAGAATCCCCAGTTACCACCCAGTGGATTCAACCGCTTGCCATTGATGTAGATCTTGGTCTGGGTATCCAGGTCGGCATAGCTCATCTGGCGGATACCCGCCTTATAGTTGACCTCAGAGATTACCTCGCCTGAAGCCTTGTCTGACACCTTGAAACCGGCATCATATAAATAAGGTGAACCATAGCCATTAGGCCACCAGAGATTCATGCGCTGGTTCTTGAGCTGAGGATAATCAGCTGGAGCGAAAGCCACCTCACGCTTCTCGTTTGGCTGCAGGCTAACTTCCTGCTCGAACTGGATCTTGCCGATAAAACCGGAAAGCTTCACGGTCTTAGCCACGGCATCTGCATTCTTCAGGAAGACAGATGGAGTCATGGTTGCCAAAGTATCCGGCAGATTCAAAGTAGATGTTACCAGCGGATCGGAAACGCTCACACCATTATCGTGCGTGAGATAGACATCATTCCATATACCGATTTCACGACCTGGGGTATTGGTAATCCAGTCCCAGCCGATAGATGCGTGGAAGGTAGGGTTATCAGCACCCAACTCACCACCATTGAGGTCGGTATTCTGGAGATTCTTCTGCTTCACCACGCCGAAGTGGGCATTTTTGATGACATGCACCTCGAGTTTGTTGGCACCCGGCTTCAACTTCTTGGTCACATCGATGCGAGAGCGGATAAAGGCACCGTCGATTCTGCCAATCTTCTCACCATTCAGCAATACATCTGCCTTCCAGTTGATACCATCGAAGTTGAGATAGGTATGCTGGTTCTTGTTGGCAGATGGCTGATGGTTGATGGTAGTACGATACCAGAAATCAGAGTTGAAGAACGACTCGGAAATCTGTCGCATATTATCATCGTAGCGATTATCAGGCACCGCACCGATATTCATATAGCTGGTAAGCACGGTTCCAGGAACGGTAGCCTGAATCCAGGCATCACTTCCCTCACGGCGCAGCTGCCACTGGTTGAGCATCTGCTTGCCATTCTTAGAAGCCAAAGTGTTGGCTACCTCGGCACGCAAGCCACCCTTACCCATCACCTGCATCTCTGACAAGGCATAGCGACCGGAAGCATCCGGCTGGGTAAGCAGCAATCTTACATATCTGCCATGCCCCTTGCAAGCCACCTTCTCGGTCAAGCCCTTCTGCTTCTGCTGACCCAGGGTAGCGATATCGCTCCAGTTTCTGGCATCGCTGGAAACCTGGATCTTTCCCTGGCGAGCCTTGTTGACCCAGAAGAGATTCACCTGATCGAAATCAGCCACAGTACCCAGATCTACATAGAGCCACTGGGCATTCTTTGCCAATTCAGACTTCCATACACTGGAGAAGTGCATGGATGGACGCCATGAAGTAGTATTATCGATGAGTTTGACGCGCCACCATGCAGCACCCGGCATGTTAAATTCGATGCGGACGTGCTCGTAATTGCCCGGTTTCTTCAAAGGAATGGAAACATTCAGCTTGCGGAGCGGCAGGCGCACTACATCCTGGAACTTGTTAGGGTCGGAACTTACTTGCTGCCTGGTAGCCTCGCCAGGAAGTCCGGTGCCTTTCTCTTCTCCCAGCAGCTCCCATTTCTTGCCATTGTGTGAACCCATCACACGAATCACATACCCCTGAGTAGCCTTGTCCTGATAGTAAGCCAATTCACCAGTAAACTTCAGGTTTCTGAGGTTTACCTTCATGGCTTCCCAATTGAACTCGGCAAAAGCCTTCTCGCCCTTGATATACTGACTGGTGACCGTGTTGCCATCGATCATCTTCTCCTTGTCACGGTTGGACAACTCGCCTTCATTCGTTCTTACACTCAGGAAGGAAGGAGCCTTGCTGGTGATGATACCATCTGTTACCAGATGACCTGCAAGATTGAAATCGGCATTCGAGGAAGTATATACCATACGATTCAAGGCGATGTTCCTATAGGCATCATCCTTCACCATTTGAGGAGCCGTAAACTGAGACGGGCGTCCCGGATACTGTCCGATACCCCTTGTCCCGGTCTGATCGTCGGCATAAGTCAAGCCCAGTGCCTGGCTGAGTAAAGCTATAACCACAACTGCTTTCTTCATTATTTTTTAAGTTTAAGTAATATACTAAGTTTTGTGCAAAGTTACAAAAAAAAATTATACGTGCAAATATTTTAAACCAATTTATTTATTCTTGCGTATTTTAGGGGGCATAAAAGGGGATGGAGCACAAAAAAACGCACCAGCTTAACCAGCTGATGCGCTCAATTATTTATTTTCTGAATGATTCATTACTCTACGACGATAGGCTTGTACTTAGGCACCAATGCCTTCATGATACACCAGCCTACGAGGTAAGCCACACTACAGATGCAGAATACAATCATGTAAGCACCTGGCTTGCCATCGAAACCCATGAAGGTGAAGGCAGAACCCTGACCCTCGGCGTAGGTGAAGAGCATACCGGAACCCTTGTTGATGAGGAAAGAACCATTTGTCTTAGTTTTTAAGCGTTTTGTTTTGTTATTCTAATGTAGGGATCTTCACTACCTGCATATCGTTGTAGATGAGGTTCTCACCAGCCATACCCCAGATAAAGGTATAGTTGCTGGTACCTGCAGCGCAGTGAATAGACCATTCAGGTGCAATGACAGCCTGCTCATTGTTCAACCAGATAGGACGTGTCTCCTGTGGTTCACCCATAACATGGAGAATCTTCTGACCTTCTGGTACATTATAATAAAGGTAAGTCTCCATACGGCGGAGGTGAGTATGAGCAGGCATAGTGTTCCAAACAGAGCCCTCCTTCAACTCGGTAACACCCATCTGCAGCTGGCAGGTACGGACACCAGCCACGCCATCGATGATCAACTGGTGGATTACACGGTCGTTGCTCTCCTTCAGGCTACCCGCCTTGATGTTGTTGGCATCCTTCAGGGTTACCTTCTTGGTAGGATAGGTCTGATGAGCGCAGGCACTGTTCATATAGAACTTAGCTGGCTTGGCAGCATCCTTGCTGCTTACCTCGATGCTCTTGGCACCACGACCTACATAGAGAGCCTCCTGGAAAGCAAGTGTATATTTCTTGCCATCTACGGTAACTGTTCCCTCGCCACCGATATTGATGATACCCAACTCACGGTTGTCGAGCAGATTCTTCTGATCGTTTGGCTTATCGGTATAAAGCGGAGCGATAGAAGTGAGCTTCAAAGGAGCGGTTGTTGGCTCTGCACCACCGATGAGGAAACGGTCGAACATGGTGTAGGTCCAGTTTACCTCGCCTGGAGCGAACACCTTCTCGATAGCGAACTCGCTGCGGAGACGGTCTGTTGTATAATGCTTGGCATCCATAGGATTGCTCGCATAACGAACGTTATAGTTAGTGTAGGCATTTTCTGCCTTCACTTCGTATCCACACTTACCACACTGGCCAAAAGCCTGACTTGCTGTTAATACCATTGCTGCTAATATTAATGTTAATTTCTTCATAGACATTTTGTTTTATATTTTTACATTTTTTGCTGTCTTTTCTTCCTTAACGATGCGCTGGCGGTTGAGAGCCAGCAGGGCGATGGTGAGGATGGTGAGCACACCCATACCAACGTATGAAAGCTTGACGCCACGATAGATAACCCATCCGAAGAGAGAAGAGGCAAAATCGAGCGCTCCGCCTGAGAATCCGTCAGGGATATGAGCGGCGTTATCGCCTGTGGCTGCATATACCTGGTTGGCTGCCATCGTAAAGTCGGGAGCCATATCGGTTACGAAATAGAGTCCGATGATGAGGGCAATCAGACCGATGATGAGCGTCTTGACCACATTACCCTTGGTGAATGGCAGAATCAATGGGAAGAGATAGAACATACCAGCCAATGATGCCAATGGCAAGAACTGGTTGCCAGGCAGGAAGACTGCGATTGCCAGGATAACCGGAATCAAGATAACTGATACCACCAAGGTAGTAGGATGACCGATAACCAAGGCAGGACTCATACCGATGTGTACTTTCTTGCCGTTGAACTTGGTCTTGACCAACTCCTGTGTCTTCTCAGAGATAGGCTTCAAACCATCGATAAAGAGAGAGGTGATACGAGGAATCAACTCCATCACAGCTCCCATGGTTACACCCAGGAAGAGAATCTTCTTGATATCCAACTGAGCCGCCCAACCGATCAGGGCACCTACGATAACACCGAGAACCAATGGTTCGCCGAGCACGCCAAACTTCTTCTTCAATCCCTCTGCATCGACATCGAGCTTAGAGAAACCAGGAATCCTATCCAGGAGCTTGTTGAAGACGATGGCGAATGGCATGAAACTCTGGCAGAATGGCTGCGGAATAGAGATTCCATCCAAGTCGTAGTACTTCTGGAACTTATCAGCGGTCAGGTCTGCACATACCAATGTAATCATATAGCAGACGATGGCTGCGAAGTATCCCCAAAGCAAGCTCTCGCCCATCACGAAGTAAGCTACGGCACCGATGAATGCGAAATGCCAGTAGTTCCAGAGGTCGATGTTTACCGTACGGGTGGTCTTGGTAATCAACATCAGGAAGTTGACACCCAAGCAGATTGGGATAATCAAGGCACCCACCGCAGTATTATAAGCTACGGCAGCAGCTGCAGGCCATCCCATATCAAACACATTCAACTGCAGGTGATAGATGTCGGAGATAGCCTTCAACGGATCATTGAAGTTGGTAGTCAGCAAAGCTGTCACCACACCCAGTCCCACGAAACCCACACCTACGAAGAGTCCCGACTTCAAAGCCTTTCCGAATTTCATGCCAATACACAGTCCGATGACCGTGAAGATGATAGGCATCATCACGCTCGCACCCAGACTAATGATATAGCTAAATACTTGTTCCATTATTACTTTTGAATTGTTAAATAGTTAAAGAAATACACATAAAAGTGCAACCTTGCTTGTTTTTAGATGATTTGTTGGTTGCAAAGATACACTTTTTTATTCATATTCAATACGTTTTAATGGAAAAATTTACGTAAAAAAGAATCCCATCCGAGCTTTTCGGATGGGATTTATCGTTTTTTATACGTTTTTGCACGATTTATTGTCGCCAGCAATGCTTCTTTTCACGCTTAATCCTGGTAATAAACTCTCTTCACTCGGTTGCTGATGGTGGTCAGCACTTCGTAAGGAATTGTCTCCAGAATATCACTCAACACCTGAACAGGAAGATGCTCGCCGAAGATTTCCACGCTATCACCTTCCTTGCAGTTGATGCCGGTGACATCGATCATCGCCACATCCATACAGATGTTGCCTACATAATCTGCCTTCTGACCATTGACCAGACAGTAGGCATGGCGATTGCCGAGACGGCGGTTCAAGCCATCAGCATATCCGATAGGAATGGCAGCGATGACACTGTCCTTATCGAGGATGGTCTTGCGACTGTAGCCAACACTATCGCCCGCCTTCACGTTGTGCATCTGGAGAATGGTAGTCTTCAGGGTGCTCACACAGTTGATGGTCTTGTTGTTGCGGGAGTTGATGCCATAGAGTCCGAGACCCAGGCGGCACATATCCAACTGGCGCTCCGGGAAGTGCTCGATACCTGCCGAATTGCAGATATGGCGCAGGATCTTATGGTCGAAGGCAGCCTGCAACTGTCGGCTTCCCTTATCAAAGAGCTCAAACTGATGGGCAGAGAAATCATCAAAACTATCGTCATCGCTTCCCACGAAGTGAGAGAAGACAGAACGAGGGATGATGGCATTCTGATGCTTCAGTTTACCGATAAGCTCCTCCATATCGTTTTCAGGATCGAAGCCCATGCGATGCATACCGGTATCGAGTTTGATGTGAACAGGGAATCCGGTGACACCCTCCTTCTCTGCAGCCTTGATGAGCGCATCGAGCAATCGGAAAGAATACACCTCAGGCTCCAGGTCGTAATCGAACATGGTCTTGAAGGCAGTCATTTCCGGGTTCATGATCATGATGTTGCTGGTGATACCGTTCTTGCGAAGGGTGACACCCTCATCGGCAACAGCCACAGCCAGATAATCTACACGATGATCCTGCAGGGTCTTGGCAATCTCTACCGCTCCGGCACCATAGCCATCTGCCTTGATCATACAGACCAGTTTGGTTTCCGGCTTCATGAAGGCACGGTAGTAGTTGAGGTTGGCAACCACCGCATTCAGGTTGACCTCGAGGGTGGTTTCATGCACCTTCTGCACCAGCAGTTCGGTAAGCTGATCGAAACCAAACTGGCGGGCACCCTTCAGGAGGATGACCTCATCACGGAGGGAAGCAAAGACCTCGCTATTGATAAACTCCTCCACATTCGGGAAGAAGAACTTTTCTGAAATCTGAATCGTATCATGCTGTTTGCAGAGTTCCGGACCGATACCGATGAACTTCACAACGCCACGCTTGCGGGCGAGATCGCTCACCTCTCTATATAGAGCCTCAGGAGTCTGACCACTCTGATAGATATCACTCAAGATCAAAGTATGGCGACGGCCACGATGATCAGGACGGCGGTTCATGAAGTCGAGAGCGATGTCGAGTGAGTTGATATCGCTGTTGTAACTGTCGTTGATGAGTGTACAGCCATGCTGCCCCATCTTTACCTCCAGTCGCATCGCAACCGGTTCGAGCTGTGCCATACGCTTGTCGATGTCCTCGGCAGAGAGTCCGAGCTTGGAAGCGACTGCAGCACAGACGATGGAGTTCTGGATGGAAGCATCATCGATGAAAGGAATGGAGAAGCTATCCTCTACACCTTTATATATATAGGTGATGACGCTCACGCTCTGCTGCTTCTCAATCTTCCTGACATAGAAAGGAGCCTCAGGGTTCTTGAGCGACCAGAAGAGTTTCTCGCCTTTATAATCAGGATATTCAGCCACCACCTTGGTAATCACCTCATCATCGCCATCATAAACCACGGTTTCAGCATCATGGAAGAGGATGAGCTTTTCACGGCACTTCTCCTCCAGGGAAGAGAAGTTCTCCTGATGGGCTGAACCCACATTGGTAAGAACGGCGATGGTAGGCTGGATGATGTCACGGAGGGCAAGCATCTCGCCAGGCTGACTGATACCCGCCTCAAAGACACCTACCTGGGTCTGCTCGTTCATCAGCCAGACAGACAATGGCACACCTATCTGGGAATTGTAACTGCGAGGGCTGCGGGTAACGAACATGCTTGGCGAGAGCAGCTGATAGAGCCACTCCTTGACCATCGTCTTGCCGTTGGAACCCGTAATACCCACGATAGGGATATTGAATTCATCACGATGGCGCTCAGCCAGACGCTGAAGAGCCTCCAGCGTATTGACCACCTTCAGGAAGTTAGCCTCCGGATAATCAGAAGCATAGCCCTTCGGGACATCAGTTACCACAAAGTTTTTCACACCTCTGCGATACAGTTCAGGGATGTAATTATGACCATCATTGCGCTCAGACTTGAGTGCAAAAAACAGAGTTTCCTCTGGGAAACAAAGTGAACGACTATCGGTCAGGATAAAACCGATGTTGGTATCATTGTCTCCATAGCGACGCGCACCTATCAGTGTGGTTACCTTTTCAATAGTATATGTCATTGTCTTAATACTTTAAATGTTCTATATTATGCTTTTGGGCTTTCAGCCCGCCACTAACCCATACTTTTTCTCGAACCATCTTTTCCTTTCTTCCGTTCTGGCGACGAACTTCTGATGTTCCTCGCTATCGGGGTTGAAGGGCTTGTGTCCGAGGGCTTCCCGGATGGGACGCCAGTCTTCCAGGAACTGCTCGGCAGCCTTGCCGAAATAGGTTTCCCGGAATTTCTCCCAGATATATTCTACTGCCTGATTGCTCGGGTGGAGCATATCTTCCTTGTAGAAACGGTAATCGCGAAGTTCATCGTTCATGATTTCGTAAGCAGGGAAATAGCTCACCACACCAGGGTTCGCCTTCACCAAGCGGTCTGCAGCCAACTGAAGCGTTGCCTTCGAAAGCTGACTTCCGTGATAGCCGTATTTGGCATAACGGATGGGGCTTACGGTTATGATTACCTTCAAGCTGGTATCGAAAGTTTCATCTTCCGATGTTTCATCCTTCAAACCTCGTTGCTTCAGCAAATCAATCGCCTTTTGCAGATACGCAGCACATTCCTCTACACTCAGTTCCCTTTCCTCGAAAAGGCGCTGGGGGCGCTTCTGGCAGTTATCCACAATCTCGCCCGTTTCCTTCAGAATATACACGTGATTCGTACCCAGCGTAAAGACTGCCACACGAGGATGCACCTCGGCGCATTTCTCTACCGTATGGAGAATGCTTGCCGGATTATACATCACACCGAAGGGATTCACCGTAGCACGGAAGCGATTCTCCACGAATCGGCGACCCAGATTGTCGGCAAAGCAACTGCCCACGAAGAGCATCTGCTCTGCCGGCTGTATCTCGAAGTCGGCCTTCGGAATATCAATTTCTGTTCGAAACAGCATCTGTCTTCTTGCGCTTTTTGATTTCCACTCCTATACCTATTATAATAAGGAGTACCAGAACACCATAGCCGATATAAGCTACCATCTCTGTATTCTTGAGCGACTGAGGATGGAAATCAAGTACCACCTTGTGGTTGCCCGGTTTCACGTTGATGGCACGGAGGATATAATCCACACGTCCCAGTTCTACAGGCTGACCATCTACGGTAGCAGTCCATCCAGGATAGTAAATTTCAGAGAAGACGATGACTCCTCCCTTGCTCGACTTCACCTCGTAGGTGAGGTTGTTTGGCTTATACTGGATCATCTTCACCACCGAAGTATCATCCTGCTTCACACTCTGAGCCAACTGCTCCTTGAACTTGGCATCAGCCACCGCCACATGACGGAGGTTGACCTTGCCCACGCCATCGATTTCCTCGTTGGCATTGTTGACATACTGCACCTCATCCACGAACCAGGCATTGCCATAGGCGTATGGATTCTGTACAGGAACCGTCTGACCGCCCTGCAAAGGCAGGATGAAGTATTTGGTATTGAGCATGTTCAATACAGGGAAGATGCTGTCGCCATTTACCTTGGTCATATCCCCACCGGCCTCAGCCACAGCCTTCATCGTCTTCTGCATCTCAGGAGCGATATGTGCATCAATCATCTCCTGATAGCGACGGAGCTTGGCAGGATGATAACCGCCGATGCTCTTGTGATAATAAGAGGTCTCGTTCTCATTGAAGGTATTGGAAGCGAGATTGAGCACACGGTAATCGAGCGCCTTGTCGCGGCAGATAATCTTATCGGTCTCCGTCATCTGCTGAGGAGTATCGCGCACGTTCTTATCTACGAACATATCATCGTAGAGATAGCGCTTGTTCACCATCCACATATCTACGAGACAGAGTACGGCGATGCCGGCAATCATATACTCAGCACCCAACTTTTTCATCTTGTAAAGCAGCAGGAAGGCTGAGCCGATGACGATGACCCAGAACGAGCGCCAGCAATCAGAAGTAAAGATGCTCTTGCGAATCTCGATGAGATTGCTCATGAGCGGACCCTGGTATTCTGCCGGCAACTGCTGCAACGCCTGAGTTTCCTGAACGGAAATGAAATCAGAGAAGAAGACACCCGGCATCAGGGCAAAGAGCAGACAGAAGCCTGCCGTCAGACCAAAGCTGGCATATACCAGCTTGATCTTGCTGGTGAGTATCTCCGGCTCATCGATGATCTTCTTCAAAGCCATCATGGCAAGCAACGGAATGGTAAACTCGGCTATCACGAGGATAGAAGCCACCGTTCGGAACTTGGCATACATCGGAATGTAATCAAGGAAGAAATCGGTGAACGGCATGAAGTTTCTACCCCATGAGAGCAGGATGCTCAGAACGGTGGCAGCCAGCAATGCCCACTTCATAGGTCCCTTGACGATGAACAAACCGAGGATGAAGAGCATACATACGAATGCTCCTACATATACAGGACCGCTTGTACCAGGCTGGTTGCCCCAGTACTGTCCGAGCTGCTGATAAATCTGCACGAAGTTAGGATCCGCCTTCTCCATCGCCTGCGTATTCTGGGCGAGAGGTACGGAAGCACCACCCTTGGCATCAGGAATCAGGAGCGTCCAGGTTTCATCAATACCATAGCTCCACTGGGTGATATAGTCTCTATCCAAACCACTGCTGGTCTGGTTGGCAGCATTCTTCTTCACCAGTTCGCTCTTTCCACGCATGGTTTCCTGACCATACTGCCAGGTATGATACAGGTTGGAAAGGTTGAGCGAGATACCTATGAGGGCACCCACGGCACATACGGCAGTAGCCTTACCGAAGCGGGCGAGTTCACCCTTCTTGATGGCATCTACCAGGAAGGCAATCACCATGAAGAAGATGATGAAGAGATAATAATAGGTCATCTGCACGTGGTTGGCATTCACCTCGAAAGCCGAGAAGACGGCGGTGAGGAGCAGACCTTTCAGATACTTACCCCGATAAGCCAGTACCACACCCGCAATCATAGGAGGCAGATAGGCCAAAGCCCATACCTTCCAGATATGACCTGCTGCAATGATAATAAAGAAGTAGGATGAGAATGCCCAGATGATGGAACCCAGCGCCGCCAGCGATTGTCGGAAATCGAAGGCACGGAGCATGATATAAAAGCCCAGGAGATAGACAAACACATACCACACATAATCAGGTAACCACAAATGATAAGCCTTCGTTACCTGATTGAGCACCTGGGTACTGCCGTACGAAGGTGACATCTGATAGGTTGGCATACCACCAAACACAGAGTTGGTCCAACGGGTTGTCTCGCCAGTCTGCTGTTGGAAAAGCTCTTTCTCATGTCCCAATCCCTTGCTCGCCGCCGAGTCGTGTTGGAACAAAATTCGTCCGTCCATGTCGGCAGGCATGAAGTACACGAAAGAGATCACTGCAAAAACAATCACTACCAGAATATCCAGTAGATACTTCTTCAATAATTTCATCTTTTTCTATAAACGTTTATAATTTGGTGCAAAGATAATGAGAAATGAAGACACTACAAAATAATAGAAGAAACTTTTTACTTTTTTTATCGAAGAAAAGACGCAATAGGGTTTTCCCCCTATCATTATAGGGATTCTCACGCTGCAAGATGACCGAAAATCCATACCTTTGCACCAGATAATATTTAAAATCACATCAATATGAAAAGAATCGCATTTATCATGATGGCAATACTCCTGGCAGTGATTCCATCAACGGCTCAGAACTATAAGAATAGTAGATATTACAACAAGAGGACGGGACATCTCGACTACAGATACAACCACAGTTACGGTGCTCCATACTTCGGTTTCCGCATCGGTCCGGCATTCACCTACGTGAATTCGGATGATCCCCGTCTGGATGGTGGTGACTGGCAGACGGGTCTCAACGTAGGCGTTGTTGCCGGCATTCCGCTCACGGATACTGCGCCTCTATATCTGGAGACGGGTCTCTCCTATATAGAAAAAGGTGGCAAGAAGGATCTGGTTTCCGGCAAGAAGATGACCTACGACCTCAACTACCTGCAGATTCCTGCGGTGTTGAAATACAAGTATGATGTAGATGACCACTTCTCCATCCAGCCACAATTCGGCGGTTACTTCGCTGTGGGTGTAGGTGGCAAGATCAAGAACTTTGCCGAGCGAGAGGCCCAGAGTTCTTTCCGCAGCGACAACTTCCGCCGCCTAGATGGCGGTCTGCGCATCGGTTGCGGCATCGGCTACGATATGTTCTATGCTGACCTCACCTACGACATCGGTCTTGTCAACATCTGCCACGATACATTTGACAAGGCACGCAACAGAGCCGTCTTGCTCAGTTTTGGCGTAAACTTCTAATTTTCAAAGCATATTTCCGGCAGTCCCATAGATTTCTGGGATTGCCTTTTTTGCTTTTTACAATTAACCTATTCTAACAAGAATACTTACGTTTTCATAAAGCTAAAAAAACAATAATCTGACACAACAACAATACCACTATTATCCAAATCAACAGACAAAAAGACGGGAAAAAAAACATTTTGCTACTAAAAACTAGGTATTTTAAGCATTTCCACCTAAAAAAAAGTACAAAAAAGAAATGTTTAATATAAAAATATTGTATCTTTGCCTTCATAAAAAGAAACACCCGTATCACTACAAAACAAAGTTTCATGAAAAGACAGAGAGAGAGAAAACAGAAGACGAGTAGTATTCATAGAAGTATTACTATAAGATTGGCTACCATAGCGCTCAGTACTGCGCCAGCTAATTTTATGGCAACTCCAGTGAATCATTCAAAGGTATTCAATAATATGACCTTACCTCAAAGCCAAAGTTTAATAGGCTACGTTTACGACCAGAATAAGAACCCGCTTGCAGGTGTAACTGTAAAAGTAGAAGGTACCCAGCTCGTAACCGTAACGGATGATGAAGGTCGCTATGCTTTCAGTCAGCCTATCAAACCTGGGGCAAGTATAAAATTCACGATACTTGGCTTTAAGGCCAAGCGTATAGTTTACAAAGGACAGTCAACCATCAGTCCGATGCTCGAACCATCTTCTACCTCAGTAGGTGAGGTCGTAGTCATAGCGCGAAGCAATATCAATGCCATAGACTTACGTTCCAAGTCGGGCGTAGTAGAAAACGTTGACATGAAGCGTGTAGCGGCAAAGCCTATGATAGATATGGCTTTGGCTTTGCAGGGTGCTGTGCCTGGTCTTGTCGTTACCAACACAGGAGATTTGGGCTCTGCTCCTAAAATCCGTTTACGCGGCAACTCTTCCCTAAGACAGGGCAATGCAACCAACGAACCACTTTATGTAATGGATGGACAGATTATCTCTGCTGAGACTTTTTATAATCTGAATCCTTCAGATATCAAGAGCATGAAAGTACTGAAAGATGCTACAGCCTGCGCCCTCTATGGCGTGAAGGCTGCTAATGGTGTGCTCGAAATTACCTCGCAACGCGGACATTCCGGTGCACCTCTCATCAACTACAGCACCAATATGGGTATTACTACCCGCGGTCGTCGTGGTCTGAAGATGATGAATTCAGCAGAGAAGCTGGAATTGGAGAGACTGATCGGTAATGCAGAGACACCAGGCTATCGTTATAGTGAGGACTATTATCGCAAATACTTTGCCAACAACCCCAACTTAGCCAGTATGATAGCAGAAGGCCAGAGCAAGCTTGATTCCTTGCGCAATATCAATACCGACTGGTTCAATGAACTATTGCGCAACAGCTTCTATCAGCGCCACAACTTAAGTCTTCGTGGTGGCAATGATCAAACAACTTATTTCCTTTCTGTCAACTATTCTTATCAGGGTGGTCGTATCGAAGGAAATGACAAGCAGCGTATGGGCTTCCGATTAAACGTTGACCAGAAGTTGGGCAAGATTGGTTATGCAATGCTGGGCGTGACAGGAGCCTATTCCAAGACCAACACTCCGAACGGTACTACCAATGACCCATCTTCATTGATTTACGAATTAAATCCTTATGAACAGAAGACCGGAAAGTTATGGTCTTATCCCGGCCAGACCTATAAGGACTTGAAGAATCAATACAGTGCAGAATCTAATGACAAGGAGTTTGGAGTGAATGGAAACATCACCTTGACACTGTTGCCAGGTCTTGACATTGCAGCAGTGGCTGGTATCGACTTTGTCTTAGACGAGTCACACCAGTTTACCCCATCAACCGCATACTCTGAGATGCATAGCGGCGTGGCAGAAGTTGCACGAGGTATTTATTCGAAATCCAAGAATACGACAACCAATATTTCTGCGAATGTGCGTGCTACCTATACCCGTACGTTCAATGAAATTCATGACCTCACTTTCAGTGCCAACATGGACTATTATGATACCAATATCGATAACCTTAGTACTACTGGTTATGGTGTTGGAACCATCAACTCAGCAGCAGCCATCAATCAATCCCTTACCGGTTCACGCAGGGTAAAGATAAGTGCGCCAAGAGACAAGAATCGCCTGTTGGGTATTGGAGGTGTGTTGGGATATAGTTTGTTGAGTACCTATGATTTCTATGCAACCTATAAGGCCGATGCATCCTCTGTTTTACCTTCCGACAAGCGTTGGAACAAAGCATGGGCTGTCGGTTTGGGATGGACACCTTCAAATTATGCTTTTCTGAAAGACAACAAGGTCATTTCCCGTCTCAATTTCAAGGGATCCTATGGTATTACAGCCAATCTCAATGGTGTATCTGTATCGACAACAACAGGAACCTTCTCCTACTCTACCAACACATACGAAGACCAACGTGTATTGGAGTTGATTTCCTTATATAATAAGGATTTGAAGCCAGAACAGAATAGATCGATAGATTTGGGTATGAGCATGGATTTGTTCAATCGTACAACATTGGATGTCAACTATTACAATCGCCGTACAGAGCAGGCATTGCTTGATGTGCCAATCCCGACGTCAGTAGGTTACTCTACTTTGAAGAGAAATATCGGTGTCCTTCAGAATCGCGGTTTAGAAGTAGGCCTGAGTGCAAAGATTATCGATACATACGATTGCCGTTTCAGCATAGGGGCAAACCTTGCCTATAATAACAACAAGGTACTCGACCTCTATTATGCAGATAAGATTTATACCACAGAAGATGCATTGGTACCAGACTATGAGGTAGGCAAATCATACGATATGCTCTATGGACCAAAATCCCTGGGGATAAATCCTCTTACAGGTTATCCGGTATTCCTCTTGCCAAATGGCACGGAGAAACAAGCAACAGAAGCGCTGACAAAAGACGATGTCGTAGCATTGGGACATCTCACACCACCTTATTCAGGTACATTCAATCTGAGCTTCTCTTACAAGTCATTCGACTTTGACATGGATTTTTATTACGTTCATGGCGGCATCCAGCGTTTCAATTATTCCTATGTAAGAGACAAGGATAATGTCAACAAGAATGCCGTTGCCGGTCAGACAAGTAAGATGTGGTTCAAACAGGGAGATGAGGACAAAATCTATTGGACACCATACTATACTTCATCTACGGCAGAAGACAACATTGCACTATATCCCAACTCCAGGACAGTAGGCAAGAGCGACTATTTGCGTCTCTCCATGATAAGTATGCGCTATCGTTTGCCTTCAAGCATCCTGCAAAAGGTATTGCCATTCTTGCAGTATGCGACAGTGGGCTTCCAGGCTTCCAACCTCTTCACATGGACCTCCTACAAAGAGAGTGACCCAGAGAGCGGAACACTTGCCGGCACAACACAACCAATATATACATTCAATTTGAATCTTACATTCTAGGAAAAATGAAGAATTATATAAATATCATAAAAAAATCACTGGTCTTAGTGGGCAGTACCATGCTTTTAGCTAGCTGTTCACTCAATGTACCCCCACCCGACCAGTTTTCTGACCCTGATGCCATCACAGATGTCAAAACAGGACGTTCTTTACTAACCTCCTGCTATCTGAGTTATCCTCATCAGGAGTATGAGTTTTCTCTTTTGGGTAACGATTTCTGTCCTACCAACCTGGCGGGCAAGGATGTTGAAACCCAAAATCTCTATAATTGGCAAGACAAGAATATCAGTAACCTCTCTTCTACAGTATGGTCTGAATATTACACCTGCATTTCAAATTGTGATGCTCTATTAGAACGTATCGACAAAATAACAACCGAAACATCAATAGAGCAGCAAGAGAAAAAAAACATCAAAGCAGAGACACAGATATTGAAAGCCATGTGCTATTTTGACTTGTTGCGCATCTATGCTACCGCATTCGACATCAACCCAGACGGAGATGGTGTAATCATCAAGAATATGTTTGGTTATGAAACCAATGCACGAAGCAGCAAGAAAGTATGCATTGATATAATCAACAGTTTGCTGACTGAGGCGGAAAATGTAAAAAACCAACCAGCAAAAAACGGCTGGTTATCGCAGACTGCAGCCGAATATATGCTAGCAGAAACCGCACTCTATATGGGCAACTACCAAGAAGCAGCCGAACATGCCGATAATGTAATAACACTAGGCGATGACAGCCAGATTGGTGGCGAGAGTTATTCACGACTGTGGAGAACAGAAAGTTATAGCGGGCGAATCTTTGCCTTCAATACCTCCAACAGTTACTACATAGGAATCGAATATGACAGTAATGAGGGCGATTACTATGCCGTAAATCCAGCATTCAGCTTTACAGATAAGGATGTGCGCAAGAAATATACCCTCTATAAAAAAGAGCAAAATGGAAAGATGCGCAACCTGATGGGCAAGTACAATATGATGAATAAACAAGGCACCCAGCCACGTTACATCAACAGAATGCGATTTGCAGGCGCCTACTTCATCGCAGCAGAGGCTTATGCCCGCAACAACAATGAACCAATGGCACGAGAGCGCATCAACCATTACCTGCAACTGATTTCTGCCAATCCGATAGGAGAAGAAGTAACAGGAGATGCATTGATTGAAGCAATTCTCACTGAGAAATTCAAGGAATTCGTAGGAGAAGGAACCAATTATTTCGATCTCAAGCGAATACACGCCGACGTAAATCGCCTTTCGGTCTGGGGACTGGCAGCAACAACCAAGATCAAGTCAAATGACTATCGTTGGACATTCCCAATCCCAGCATCCGAATATAAATATAACAACCAGGTGAGCCAAAACGAAAAGTGGCCAATTAACAGATAGTATTAACAATAAAAGAATAGAAAAATGAAGAAAATTACATTTATGCTTTTTTGTGCGCTTGCAATACTGATTGGTTTCAGCGCATGCAGCAGTGACGACAATGGTGACAATGTTCAGATGACCAACTACGTATCCATTACTGCAGATGGCAATAGTATCATCAATGAGGATAATGACGAAGAAGTAAAATTCAACATTTTGCTTGCCCACACATTGAAGGCAGATGCAAGCATCAGTCTGTCGCTTCAGGGAAATGATGGAGACATTGCAACAATCACTCCTAATACAATTACTCTGAAGGCAGGAGAAAAGACAGCTTCATTCACTGTAAAATCAAATAAAAAGAGTTCTCTCAGCACACCTTGCATATTAACCATTGCAGCATCATTCTCTGATAGCAACATGAAATCAGATGGAAAGCCTGCAACTGTAACCATCAATCCAGACTCAGATATCCCTACATTAACAGAGGCTCAACTGAAACTGATTGAAGGCTACAAAAAAAATCTCAATATAGACTTAACCAAGATTCTGGGTAAAGTAAAGGTAAATACCGTTGTAACTTTCAATGATGACGACAAGGCTGATATCAATAACAATAAGGAGACTCGTGCTTTCTCAGGCATAACCATTATCACTCTAAGCGATAAGGCGACAGCAGAAAAGCCTGTACTGAAGATGATTTCAAATGCAATGGGCATGACTAACTTCAATTACGAAATGTTGAGAAAGAAAACGGTAGAAGATACCGAATACTATACACAGACTCCATATGGCCAGGCTGTAATGGAGAACATCAAGTATGACTTCAACAAGGAAACCTTTACGATGACCCTCGATGGTATCGAAGTTAATGCAGACATGACACTAAGCTTCACAGGCAAGAAGACTAACATTTATGGAAAAGAAATCACAACGGTTCCGTTCGATTATACATTCTCTGCATGGACTCGTTTAAAGGAAATGGCAGATGCAGGCAAAAGCTTTATTGTTAACGATGGTGACTCCAAGACAGAAACTCCTGTACAAGACATCATTGACGGTGGTGGATCATTGAATCCATACGCATTCTTTGACAATACCGATGTTGTTGCCGATGCCGAAGAAACAGAGTATAAGAATATCTTTGTTGTTCCTACCGGCAAGATAGATTTCGCTAATGGCAAAATGACCTTTGCATTCCCTTGGTATCTTGAGAATACATACGGATGCCAGAGAGTAGAAGCTACTTATACTTTTGGTAATTAATAGAATAAAAACATCTAATGCCAACTATATGTATAGAATAACAAAACTGACTTTATTATTTTTAATGCTTATAACCTCTAGTTTATCAGCATTTGCCAATAAAGATAAAGCTATAAACCTTCCACGGGGTACCGTGGAAGGCTACCTTGACAACGGGCTTCACTATATCATTATGCCTAATGCATTGCCAAGACACGGCATAGAAATGCGCCTTGTAATGAAAGTGGGTTCTCTGCTAGAAAGTGATCAGCAAAAAGGTGGCGCTCACTTCTTGGAGCATATGTCTTTTTCGGGTACTACTCATTTTCCTCAAGATGCATGGGTTGACTACTTTGAGCGTCTCGGTATGAAATATGGACGCGACATCAATGCTTTCACAGGATTCGATCGCACTATATACTGGCTTTCATTGCCTGTTGCTGATTTCGGAACTCAGGTTATGGACAGCACGCTTCTTGCCGTTCGTGACATTCTGGATGGTGTAACATTCGATCCACAATCAGTGGAACATGAACGCGGAGTTATCAAGGAAGAATTACGCAGTTACAATACCGGAGATGACTTCTATAACCTAAAAATCGGTGTTGGAAGATATATCTTGCGTATGCCGCTCGGAACAGAACAGGACATCGAGTCTATCTCACGCAACGAACTGCTGAATTACTATCATCAGTGGTATCTCCCCAAGAATGCCTGCCTGGTTATTGTTGGTAATGTGGATGCTCAAGATATACAGAAACGCATCTTGGCAACCTTCAACCAGGTAGCAAAAGGACAGCCTACCCCATTGGGCAACTACCCGCTCATCTACAAGAAAGGCATTACGTTCCATGAGGTTAAAGACACTGTAGGTACAAGTTCTAAACTGGAGTTCATTATCCCTCACGAAGGTGTGGTGGCAAATACCATCGCCTCTACAGCTCTCAAAGAGCAATATCGCCTGCTCATGTCGGCTATCGGAAAGAGAATGGCGGCACAGGGAATCAGATGTGATGTCAACGATGCCTGGTATCTTGCCAATCAAAATCATTTCTCTTTTTCGGTAGAAGGTAGAGGGAAACAGGAACTCAAGGAGAAGATGACAAAAGTGCTTAGCGTTTTTTCAAATATCGCCAGCAAGGGTTTTGGCAAAGAAGAATTAGCTGACTATATTGCCGAAAAAGTCAACAGAATGTCTGTAGATACTGTCGGATTCCAGTCAAGCAAGTGGTGTGATGATTTTGTTGATTACATCATCGCCGGAGACAGATATCTCACCTGGAACGAAGATATGGAGGAAGTCAGACAATTGATAAGGCAAACCAGTAGCAGCCAGCTTAAGAAACTTTTCAAAACGATTCTTCAGGAAGGAAACAAATCTCTTCTTGTTGCCTATCAGAACAATGCCGGCAAGGAAGAATCCTTCAATGAGAAAGAGTTACTGCAACTATGGCAGCAGGGCTTGAAGACACCGATGCCTGCTTACACCTATCACCGAAAGGAGGTAGCAGAAAAACAGCATATTGACATTCCTGCCTGCCTAACAACCACCCATGCTGATGCCTCCTCGTCTATCGTCTGCAAACGGAAGTACGAGGATATCGAAGTAAAGGAATATCTGCTCCGAAATGGCTTGAGGCTTGTGTTGCGTCCTACAACAGATAAAGACAGCACCATCAACATAGCCATGCACGGTCGAGGCGGCATAGGTGATCTCAGCAAGCAGAATTACCCACTCCTGAAAGATGCCGTCAGCTATGTAGATATGGGCGGACTAGCACATATCGATACCGATCTGCTGAGCGAGGTGATGCAGGAAGAAGGCTTATCTATGAGCATTGGTATCGCTGATTACTGGCATCAGGTACTCGCCTCTGCACCAACCGACAAGGCACAGGAATTAATGAACCTGGTTTATGAGAAAATTACAGCTCCAGGCAAATCATACGAAGATTTCAAGGAGGTACGCGATGCTGAAATAGAAAGCTGGGGAAAGGAAACCTTGCTCGACAGACTGCTGAAACGCGACACCAACCGTATGCTCTCACGAAGAGTGGACTCACTAGTATGCAACATACCAACGAATAGTGGTATCAAGATACAGAAAGAAGACTTGTCAAAGCTCAACCTGGATTCAATGACCACCTATTATAAATCACTCTTTGCCAATCCTCAGCAAACCACCCTGATAGTAACTGGCAACTTTGCTGAAAATGAGGTATTGCCTACCATTGTCAACACATTTGCACGTTTGAAGACATCCACTCAGATGACTCGTTTCCAGGACAAACCAAGCAATATGCCAAAGAGTCCTTACAAAGAGGCTTTTGAGAATGACGTGGAATCACAGACTGTCTTGAACTACATCTATTCGGGCAATTTTAAGCCAGGACTTCGCCAGTCGCTGATGCTGAAGCTGATGCGCGATGTCATACAGAGCCGATTGTTGAGCATCCTGCGCGAGAAATTAAACATCGTTTATTCGCCATACGCCGACCTTTACTATGCCGGAGTACCACAAGCCAAATATTATTTCTGGCTCGAAGTGGCTGTCAAGAACGAGAATCGCGATAAGGCAATCCAGGCCTTAGATGAGATTATCAAGGACTTACAGGTCAACCGTATCAGCGAAAGCGAACTAAACAAGTTGAAGATGTCGTTCCTCGTTACCAAGCGCAAGTCGCTCTCTGATGATGCACCAGCAGAATGGAAGAAAGTTCTCACTACCCTCTTGCATAACGGCGAGAGCTTAGAAGACTTCAACAATTACAGCAACTGTCTGAAAAGCATCACCCCTGAGGATATCCGCAAAGGTTTTGAGGACTACGTACGTCCTGAGCGCGTAGCTTTACTCTATAAAGGCAATCCATTTTAAATAACATCAAAACAAGAAAGAAAAATGAAAAAAATATTATGGATAGTCATGCTCATGATGAGCATGACTACCTATGCACAGAAAACGCCAGAAATATATCGTATTTTCGATGCCCAAGGCAAGGAAGTAAGTTATGAAAAAATGATCAAGACCGTGTCAGCCACAGATGTAGTATTCTTTGGAGAAATCCACAATTGCGTCATTAGCCATTGGATGGAACTAAAGGTCTTAGAGGCTCTTACCGAAAATAATAAAAAATTGAAAGTAGGAATGGAGATGCTGGAGGCAGATAACCAGCTCATCATCGATGAATATACAAGTAGCCTCATTTCTTCCGACCGTTTCGAGGAAGAGTGCCGCCTATGGCCCAACTACAGTACAGACTACGAACCGTTGGTTTACTACGCCAAGCGCCATCATTTACCGCTGATAGCAACGAACGTGCCTCGCAGATATGCCAGTGTCGTGAAAGAAAAAGGACTTGCTTTCCTTGATTCTCTTTCGGCTGAAGCCAAGCGCTATTTACCAAAGTTGCCTATTAAATATGTTGAGAACAAAAACGCCCAGGAAGGTTTTGCACTGATGGGGGTACTCGGTAAGGCAAAGGAAACCAAACCACAGCTGATGGCACAAGCACAAGCCATCAAAGATGCCACCATGGGATGGTTCATCGCTCAAAACCTCAAGAAGGGTGAACAGATGATTCATTTTAATGGTACTTATCATTCTGATGCCAGAAACGGCATCATCCCTTATCTCCTCGAATATCGCCCTAAAACAACCATTAGTACTATTAGGGCGGTTCGCCAAGAAGAGATTGACAAGATAGAAAAAGACTACCTGGGCTTGGCTGATTTCTATATCTGTATTACAGAAGATATGAACATGTCGTATTAGGCTTCCCTGTTCACCTTTTTTCTGCCAAATGAGGCATTAACAACCAAAATAAAAAGAAATTTTTGCAACATCTGCGATATTTTTATTAACTTTGCACCCAAAAGTAATAAAATAGATATGAGAATAGGAATTATCGTTGCGATGGACAAGGAGTTCACGCAACTCAAGACATTATTGACAGAATCGCAGACAGAGCGAAAGAATCATAAGGACTTCGTCATCGGAAAGATCGGCGAGAATGAAGTAGTGATGCAGCAGTGCGGCATCGGAAAGGTGAACAGCGCCATCGGAGCTGTGGAAATGATTGATAATTACCACCCAGACCTCGTCATCTCTTCGGGTGTGGCTGGAGGCGCTGACATCAACCTCAATGTTACCGAAGTGGTAGTAGCTACCGACTGTGTATATCACGATGCTTACTGCGGTGACGAATGTGAGTATGGACAGATTCTCGGTATGCCTGCCCTCTTCAAGACTCCTAAGGAGTATGTAGAGAAAGCACTTGCCATCAATGAACTGCCAGACAACCAGCATCCAAAGATTCATGCCGGACAGATCGTAAGCGGAGAATGGTTCGTAGATAGCAAGGAGAAGATGCGCTCTATCCTGGAGCACTTCCCTCACGCCATGGCTGTGGATATGGAAAGCTGCTCCATCGCACAGACCTGCCACATCTACAAGACACCTTTCATCTCCTTCCGCATCATCAGCGATGTACCTCTGAAGGATACCAAGGCACAGCAGTACTTCGACTTCTGGGCAAAAATGGCAGAAGGATCATTCAATGTTACCAAGGCTTTCCTCGAAAGTCTGTAAACTATAAATTGTAAATTATAAACTATATGAATAAGATTCCAAGTTTTACTATCAATCATAACAAGTTGCTCCGCGGCATCTACGTAAGCCGCAAGGACGAAGTAGGCGGAGAAGTAGTCACCACCTTCGATATCCGTATGAAGGTGCCTAACCAGGAGCCTTGTCTCCACAATGGTGCCATCCATACCATCGAACATCTGGCAGCTACCTACCTGCGCAACGACGAGGAGTGGAAAGACCGCATCATCTACTGGGGACCAATGGGATGCCTCACCGGAAACTACCTCCTCATCAAGGGCGACCTGGAGAGCAAGGACATCGTAGAACTGATGAAGCGCACCTTCCAGTTCATCGCCGACTTCGAAGGAGAAATTCCGGGACAGGCAGCCAAGGATTGCGGCAACTATCTGCTCCACGACCTGCCTATGGCAAAGTATGAATCGAAAAAATATTTGGAAGAGGTGCTCAACTGCATCACCGAAGAAAATTTGATTTATCCTACACAAGACTAACCCTATACAAACGCCCGCAAAGCAAAATTGCGGGCATTTATATTTTATTAACCCGGTTTATTTCTCCAATATCAATAAAATCTTTATCTTTGCAGAAAATAAGATGATAGTCAATCACCATATAAGACAATTACTCTAACCATAAACGCATTTATGGAAAGAAATAAATATATCTATTTTTAATACAACTACAATGAATATTAATTATTTTTTTCTAACTGGAGTTTTATTACTCATTTCTACGATGAGTGGCTACTCTCAAACTGAGTTTCAGGTAAAACAGCAATCATTGCCTAATCCAGACAATGAACCCGCAGCTGTTTTTCCTTTACCTACAGACCGACAGATGAAATGGCAAGAAACAGAATTCTATGCTTTCTTTCATTATGGAATGAACACCTATACCAATAGAGAATGGGGACTTGGAAGTGAAGACACCAAGCTCTTTGCTCCTACGCAAAAGCCAAATCCATCCCAGTGGCTCAAGGCAGTAAAAGCAGCAGGAATGAAAGGTGGAATTGCTGTAGTAAAGCACCATGACGGTTTTTGTCTCTGGCCTACAGCAACAACAGACCACTCTATCGTAAATGCAGGAAACGAAAACGGTAAGACAACCAATATCCCTCGCGACTTTGCCAAAGCAGCCCGCAATTTGGGCATGAAATACGGCTTCTATGTTTCCCCATGGGACAGAAACAGTAGTTATTACGGCACAGAGAAATATGTAAACGATGTCTTTCTACGCCAATGCGCCGAATTAGCACAGTATGGAAAAGACCAATTTGAGATGTGGTTTGATGGTGCCAACGGCGGTGACGGTTATTACGGAGGAAAATATACCACCGTAAGCGTTGACCGTTCTACATATTACGACATACCAAATCTCCGTGACTCCATACACAAAGTATGCCCAGATATCATACTTTGGGGAGTTGGTGCAGAAGCAAGATGGATAGGAAACGAAGCAGGATGGGCTGGAGAAACCAACTGGCTGACTGATGAAAGAGGATATGCACCAGAAAGTAATGGTATGTACGGAACAGAAAACGGATGGTTATGGGATCCAGGAGAAAGCGATGCAAAACTGACAGACAAAGGTTGGTTCTGGCATGAAGGCGAAAAGCCTCTATCAGCAGAACGCCTCTTCCAAATGTACCTAGAAACTGTAGGAAGAAATGCTACGTTGATATTGAACTGTCCTCCTGCCAAAGATGGTTTGCTCCCAGCAGCAGATGTCCGTGTGCTTAAAGAATTAGGTACGATGCTTCGCAAAAGGCTCGGTAAAGATTTAGCACAAAGAGCAAAAGTTACTGCATCAAATATACGTAAAGCAGGAAAAAGAAGAAACTATATTGCAAGGAACTTAACTGATCACAATAAGAATACATATTGGGCCACCAACGATGGAGTAAAGCAGGCATCAATCACCTTATCCTGGTCAAAGCCACAAAACGTACGCTACGTAGAGCTGATGGAATATATCCGCAAAGGGCAAAGAGTAAAAAGCTTTCATCTCGAAATTTCAAAAGATGGGCGCAAATGGCAACCTGTTGCTGAAAAATGCAATACAACGACTATTGGATACAAACGTATCATTCCGTTGAATGGCAGCACATCAAATAGCTACGACAAAGGCTATAAGTGCAAAGCTCTGAAAATTGTCATAGACAACAGTAAGGCTTGCCCATTGCTACATTCTATTAAAGTTTATTAAAAGAGACAATAAAAGATATGAAAAAATTTCTCATAGCACTATGCTTGTTACCATCAATACTGTTGGGACAAAATATAAAGTTTGATTCACTGGATTATAAGTCGCTAGGTGTATACGATAAATGGGAGCATTCACCTTTTCGTTCAGGAAAGTTAAAAGGTAACTGGAAAATCGTAGATAATCCAGACACTATCAATAACAAGAGCAAAAAAGTACTTGCCTTTCAACGCTCACGTTTTGCTTCCAACATATTTGGAGCACGAATTGATTTAAAGAATCCATTATCCCTGGATCCTTCCGGCAAAATAGTACATGTACTTATCAACAGACCCATGGAGGGACGAGTCATGTTAGTTGGCCTGGGAAAAAGAAAAGACAGACCAGGACAATCACCTGACGTTGAACAGTTTTGGATCAAATCCATATCACCAGTACCTGCAGGTCAATGGGCTGATGCAGTTTTCCCGATAAAGAGTGCAAATGGGGTAGATATCTACAGTTTTGTGGTCGTTCCACATGCAGAATCCACTCACAATATGACAGAAGATGCCGTCATATACATTAGCGACATTGAAGTCAACCAGTCGGATAATCCTAGAATAATACTGCAGGATGAAGACGGCAGTCTCTCAAATGAGAGCCAAAGTCAAAAGACTATAGATTATGTATATGTAACAGAAGCCAACCGCAATGGAATGATAACAGCAGTTAATGGTGCTATACTTAACAATTATAAAGTTCCATTTGGTGAGCCTCTAACTGTAAAGATTATCCCAGCCCCAGGTTTTACATATACAGGATTCATCATCAGTTATGGAGGTAAAAAGAAAAAAACTGTAAAGAAGAAAGACTGTGGGGAGGACAACACCTTTACGATACCAGGCGAATGGATTGATGGAAACATTACATTAGAAGGTCTATTTGTATCAAACAACAAATAATTACAGTTGTACTGTTATATACAATCAAGCAGTTTAGAATTTATATCTAAGTTCTAAACTGCTTTTTTATTTTACCACTTCAGCTTTCCGTATTTCTCCTTATACCATATCTGCCAGCCATTAACCAGGTTCTGCCAAACCACGTAGGCTCCTGGAGCCACGGCAGCAAGCGGATTCAGAAAGGTAAGGGTGAGCCAGATACCCACCACGGTGTTCTTCTGTCCCAACGCCTGACCGGCACTGATGCTGTCTCCAAAATGTCTGCCCACCGCCTTTCCGATGGCAAACTGAATAATACAGACAATGAGCGGAACGATGAGCAGCAGGGCTAGAATCCATCCCGAAACCTCGGCATGCAGGAAATTACGCACCGTCTCTCCCATCAGGATCGTCAGGTTGAAACACCACATATAGAATCCCAGATCCTTCACGCTCTTCACCTTGTCCACCCACTTTGGCAGGAACTTTCGGCTCAGCAAAGCCAGTAGCAAAGGTACCACCAAGACGGTGGTTACATTCCTGAAAACCATCGCGCTCATATAAAGAAAGGACACATCTGCCCCCTTCTCTACCATCGGGAAAAGACTCGGGATGATGACCATCGTAAAGATATTCGCTATCACCGTATAGGTAGTCAGCGAACCGATGCTTCCGCCCAGTTTTTCCGTTACCACCGCCACGGCAGCCGCCGTAGGACAGATAAAGCAGATGAAGGCACCCTCAAGAATCAGTTTGACACCATAATTCTCTCCAAACTCGAAGATCATCACCACCATCATCAGAGCAAGGGTAGTTCTTATCAATTGCAGGATAAAATGCCAGGTCTTCGGTCTCATCTCCTTGATTTCAATCTTGCAGAAGGTAACATAGAGCAAAGAAAAGAGCACTACCGGCATCAGATCTACCAGCTTCGGTCCCACCGCATTCCCCAGAGGTTCCAGAAACGGAACATTGGCAAAAATCAGATAGCCCACGGCTCCCAATACCAGGGAACAAGGCAAGGAAAATTTTCTAAAGAATTTCCACAACCACATACGCATACATTCTAAATTAAAAATAAAGAATCCCCTGCAAGCAGACTGCCTAGGCAATCGGCAAGAGGGGAATTCTCACGGATCCATTTATATATAAGCTATAGCTTAATCTTTGTTACTACGCTTGCGCTCCAGGTGATCGAGAATCACCTTGCGCATACGCATACTCTTAGGAGTTACCTCTACGTACTCATCCTCACGGATGTACTCCAGACACTCCTCAAGGCTCATCACGGTCTTAGGAATCACGCGGGCCTTGTCGTCAGAACCAGAAGCACGCACGTTGGTCAACTGCTTTGCCTTGGTTACATTAACTACCAGGTCGTTGTCGTGAACATGCTCACCAACTACCTCGCCGCCGTAAACTTCCTCACCTGGGTCGATGAAGAACTTACCACGATCCTGCAGCTTATCGATGGCGTAAGCATAGGCTGTACCAGTTTCCAAAGCAATCATACTACCATTAGAACGGCGAGTGATTTCGCCCTTATATGGCTGATACTCCTTGAAGCGGTGAGCCATGATAGCCTCACCCTGAGAAGCAGTGAGCACATTGGTACGAAGACCGATGATACCACGTGAAGGAATATCGAACTCGAGATCAACACGCTCGCCCATGTTCAGCATAGAGGTCATATCACCCTTACGACGGGTAACCATATCAATCATCTTAGAAGCAAACTCCTCCGGAACGTTGATGGTCAACTCCTCGATAGGCTCGCACTTCACACCGTCAATCTCCTTATAGATTACCTGTGGCTGACCTACCTGAAGCTCATAGCCCTCACGGCGCATGGTCTCGATGAGCACAGAAAGATGGAGCACACCACGACCAGAAACAATCCACTTATCGGTGGTGTCCTCGTAAGGCTGAACACGAAGAGCCAGGTTCTTCTCCAACTCCTTGTTCAGGCGGTCCTGAATGTGGCGTGATGTACAGAACTTACCCTCCTTACCGAAGAAAGGAGAATCGTTGATGGTGAAGAGCATGCTCATGGTAGGCTCATCTACAGCGATTGGAGGAAGTGGCTCTGGGTTCTCGTAGTCGCAGATGGTATCACCAATCTCGAACTTCTCCAAGCCGACAACGGCACAGATGTCGCCTGAATCCACATGGTCTGTCTTCTTATGACCCATACCCTCGAAGGTATGGAGTTCCTTGATCTTGGTCTTCTCCTGGGTACCGTCACGATGGCAGATAGTTACGTTCATACCATCCTTCAAAGTACCACGGTGTACACGACCTACGGCGATACGACCGGTGTAAGAGCTATAATCAAGAGATGTGATCAAGAGCTGAGGAGTACCCTCCAACTGCTTAGGAGCAGGAATGATCTCCACAATCTTGTCGAGCAAATAGTCAATGTTGTCTGTTGGCTTGTTGTAGTCATCGCTCATCCAGCCATTCTTTGCCGAACCGTAAACTACAGTGAAGTCAAGCTGTTCCTCAGTAGCATCGAGGTCGCACATCAGGTCGAATACCATCTCGTACACCTCTTCTGGGCGACAGTTAGGCTTATCCACCTTATTAACCACCACGATAGGCTTCAATCCGAGCTGCAAAGCCTTCTGCAGCACGAATCGGGTCTGAGGCATCGGACCCTCGAAAGCGTCGACGAGGAGGAGGCAACCGTCTGCCATGTTGAGCACGCGCTCCACCTCACCACCGAAGTCAGAGTGTCCAGGAGTATCGAGAATGTTAATCTTAGTACCTTTCCAATTGATAGACACATTCTTTGAAAGAATGGTTATACCACGCTCCCGCTCCAAATCATTGGAATCGAGCACTTCGCCGCTGTTATCCTGGCCGTCACGGAACAGCTTACCGGCGAGCATCATCTTGTCAACCAGGGTAGTTTTACCATGGTCAACGTGTGCAATAACTGCAATGTTTCTAATGTCTTGC
>ERZ1034939.70-NODE-70-length-76181-cov-44.648202_pt1 | contig 76181 bp, 117 predicted proteins | sample MGYA00520626_ERZ1034939 | MGnify/ENA primary metagenome ERZ1034939 (study PRJEB33766, sample SAMN09781751) | gut metagenome | biome: gut microbiome | host: Homo sapiens | place: Madagascar | study: EMG produced TPA metagenomics assembly of the PRJNA485056 data set...
AAATTACCTTTTCCGTGTTAATTTGTTCGTTTACGTAATAGTTGCAATTACAAGTGCAATGGACTTTTAATTTTAAAAACATTTTGCGACACCTCCTTAATAGGTTGATTGTACCACAGTATATGAAGATTGGCCATAGAGTTAAGGCTAAAAGGATTAAAACTCTTTTCCTCTTTTGCAAAAATATTCATTCAAAGCCCGTTCGACTACCTGTGATATTTCTTTTTCCTCTTTCTGGCAATAAAACAGAAGATGTATGTACTGCACAGGGGTTAATTTGATTTTTATGCTGATATTTCTTTTATCTTTCTTTTTTATGGCAATCACCTCCCCGTATAACTATATCATACAGTATTTGTTAAAGTAAGTAATATATAAAGTATTATTTCGAAAGGAATCGACATGAGAGGATTAAAACGTCAAAAACAAAACGTATACTGGTCAAAAGTAACTGAAATTCTTAACGATATTAATACAGTTACGAAATACAGTAAGCCAGAGTTGCACAATTTCTCTGTATCGGCAACTGCCGGAACCCCGGAGGAGATATCGTCCGGTATCGTGCCTGACTATGATAGATACATTACTTCTTTTGATCGTGAATTTAGGCCACAGGAAGGAGACGTATTTTGGATTGATACAGTCCCCGAATTAGACTACGCAGGAGATCTTATTCTGGCAGATAGTATTCCAACTATCATGCCAGATTACCGGTTAAAAAAGATTTTGGATACTCAACGAGGAAACATTGCACGGTACGGGATATCGAAGATAGGTGCTGAAAATGAGTAAAAAAATGATCAAATGCAGTTTAAATCGAAAATCAATTCAAGATGCAATAGATCAACTCAAAGTTTATCAAACTGAATTAAACAACAAGAATGAGTTATTTGTTAAACGGCTATCTGAACTTGGACTTGAAGTTGTACAGACTACAATGGAATCAATACCGGATGAGGAAAAAGGAAGTTATTACACTGAAATTATCTATGACAAACAGGGCAATATAATTGGTTCTTCTATACGATTGTCAGGAAACAATGTACTTTTTATCGAATTTTCGGCAGGAATAACGTATGGGACGAATGATTATCCTTTACCTAGCGGAAATTCTTACGGAATGGGGACGTATCCTTCCAAAAAAGAAAAATCAGACTGGGACAATCCAAATGGTTGGTGGTACACAGATGAAAGCGGACAGTCACACCATTCGTACGGAAATAGAGCGTATATGCCGATGTATCACGCAGAACAAGCTATTGTTATTGCTGTTCGTAAAATCGCTAAGGAAGTTTTTGGTTCCTGATAAATTCCATACTGAAACATACACAACAAAATGATATACTATAACATATAAAAGCATCTGCCTGAGGGGTGGGTGCTTTTTTCATGCTTAAAATAAGGCGGTGATAACATGCCAGACACAATAAAAAATCCAATTTCAGAAGTATTTAACCGATGGTCGAAAGCAGTTGAGCCTGTTATTGGAAAAAATAATTATTCTATGGATAAAAGCCAGACAATAGCGTCTACAAAAAAGGCATACGCTCGCTTGTTGATGCTCGGGAATACAACGATAAATAGTGACCTTGAGGGCGATGAATGCGCTACGCTGATATCATTTCAAACCGAATCATATGCATCCGGTGCAAAAGCCTTATCAAAAGTATATGACGAAATCGACGAAGCAAGCCACAAAGCCATGGTTGGCATGGGATTTCGGAGGATATATGGCCCTGAATTACAAAACAATGCAGAAAACAGCATAAAACGTGTCGTTAGCAGATACAGCCGGACTTATACCGGACAATTTCTCTAAGAAAGGTGGGTGAGAAACTATGGAACAGATTCTGAACTATGTAAAACCAGAACTTCTGACTGTTGCAGTAGTCCTGTATTTTGCAGGAGTATTTTTAAAGCAGACAGAAACAGTATCCGACAAATACATTCCTGGAATTTTAGGAGTCCTTGGAATGGTAATTTGTGGAATTTATGTATTTGCAACATCTACCGTATCTAACGGGCAGGAAATTGCAATGGCGGTATTTACCGCTATCACACAGGGAATTCTTGTCGCAGGATTAAGTAATTATGTAAATCAGATTATTAAGCAAGCAAGCAAAGAAGAATAGAAAGGACGGTGATCCTTTTATCTCCCGAGCACAGGGTTACGTGCAGAGAGCCAGAGAGCCATTGATAAAGCAAATTTAAGCTAATATTAGCAGAAAGGAGCCTAAAATGGCAGATTTAACTACACTTGGCGTAACCATTCATTATGGCGTTGAGACAAAAGCAGGATCAAAACCAACAACATTCACATGGCTCAAAAGATGTAATGCGATTGGCGGCATTTCTCTTGATACAGAACAGATCGATGTTTCTGCGTTGGAAGACTACATTACACAATATGCATCCGGCAGACAGGATACAGGTGGTACATGGGAACTTACATTCAATTTAAGTGCGGATGTCATCACAGCAATTAAAAAACTTTTCTCAGATGCAAAAACCGGAAAAGCCACAGGATTACGAACCTGGTTCGAAGTTGTTTTTCCAGATCTTTCAGATGCATTTTTCATCGTGGCAGAACCGGGGCGTGAAATACCACTTCCAGAGATCGGACAAAATGAAGCAGCTACAATCCCTCTCACTCTTATCATCAACGAGTATAAAGGACTTGACACAAAAGTTGTTTCCGAAGAACTTGCGCAAACTTTAAATGAAGCAAAAGCGGCAGCTGCAAACATGAATACACTTTGATTATTAAATTTAGGGAGGACATATAATGTTTAGTTTTAAAGTAGGCGGGAAAGAATACAAGATCAAATTTGGATACAAGGTGCTGTCCGAATCAGACGTTTTGCTTAAAACTTCTGACATTTCGAATATTGCTGATCCGAGATCACTCATTGCACTTTTGCCAGAGCTGATTCTTATAGGGCTTCAAACCAAGCATAAAGATGAATTTGGATACGAAACAGAAGAAGAAAAGAAAGTGGCGTTTGGAAAAGTGTGTGATCTGCTTGACGATTATGAAGATGAATCTACAGAAGAACATCCTCATGATGGATTTACATTATTCCAGAAAGTAAACGATGAGCTTGAGAAAAACGGTTTTTTATCCGGAATTCTGAAAAAGATGGAAGAAGCAGAGGAGAAACAGAAGATAACGAAGGCACCGCAGGACCACAAGAAGAAATCCTGAGTTTTGGCGAAATAGTACATAAGAAATTACTTCCGTTGTATTTATCCATTGGCGTCCCAGAGGAAAAATTTTGGGATTCCACTCCTTATGATTTGGAACCGTATTTGGAAGCACACAAATTACGTCAGGAACAATCAGACATTAAATCATGGCAATTTAATATGTACACTATGTGTGCTGTTCAAACGGCGGTTGCAAATGTACTCCTAGGGAAAAAATCAAAAGCTAAATACTTTGATAAACCATTTATCGAAATGGTAAAAAAAGAAAAAATTCAAAAAGAATTATCTGAAAAAGAAAAGAAAAAAGAAAGAGAAAAACTCTTATTGACATTGCAATTATGGCAAGCCAATTTTGAGCTAAACCATCCGAAGGGCGAGCAGGAGACGTGAATCTTGCTCGCCCTTATTTTTGATTTAAGGAGGTGTTTTAATGGCAGACAATACCATAGATACCCTTGATATACAGATAGAAAGTAGTGCTGCCAAAGCAATTCAATCTATCAATGGACTTATCAAAAAGCTTGAAGTACTTAACAAAAGTCTTAATGGCATAAATACCGGAGGGCTAAGAAATTATTCCAAAGAGCTTGGACGAGTTACCGTTGCACTTAATTCCATCAGCAGCTTAAATATTTCTACTTTGGATAAAACAATTGCTAAATTGAATGCTCTCAGTAAAATCAATTTAAGCAATTTGCAAAACCAGAAAATAAGCCTTGACCTTGATATTAAAGGTGGCGATCAGGCACAAAAATTACAGTATGCCATTGACAAAACCATTCAAGATGTAAAAGTTGATACTTCTGCGATTTCTGGTCAGCTTATAAGTGCATTTAATCTTAAAGGCGGTGCAGCATCTAAGATTCGTGCTCAGATGAATGAACTGTCTAAAATGATGGCAAGCTCTTACGATGGAACGGATATTTTGGCAAAACTTAACGATACTCTTAACAATATTGCTAATACCATAATTAAAAGTGGAAGTGTCGTAAAAGGAAATCTTGGCTCATATCTTGATGGTGCAGAACAAGAATGGATCGATTTCTATAATTTCTTTAAGAACAAAAGAATTTATGTTTCTGACATGCTTAAAACAGATGTCGGCAAAGGTGAATTTAGTGAACTCTTAAAAGAGAATTTGAGCAATGTTGTACGAGATGCTGCAAAAGGGATAAACCTTAATGAGTCTTGGGGGGAACTGGCAGATAGATTTCCTACCTTAATTCCTAAAGATACAATCAATGCTGCAGATCAGTTGATAACCGTTCTTGAAAATCTAAAAAAGGCCAGAGATTCCATTAAGCCTATATCTATTCAGGAGCTGTCCGGTAAGGAAGCAACGCAGGCTTCAGATAAAGTCTGGGAAATGAGCGTGGACGCTTACGATCAACTTGCACAGAAAATAAGGGATCGAATCCAAAACACATTAAAAAGCACAAACGGTCAACTTCCAATTGATGTAAAAATCAATACAGATAAAATTGTCCTTGATATTCAGAAGGCAATCAATAAAGCGGCAGACCTGAAATACAATACCGTCAACGTTACTCTGGATGCCGATGTAACAACGGTAAAAGACGCAATCACAAAGAAATTAAAAGATATTGATGCCGGAGAAATGACCGATTTGTCTACCAGTATGGCAAAATTTGCAACCTCTCTCCGTGATCTGGGAAGTGTGAATTTCAAAGGTACTGGATTAAATGTAGTTATAAATTCCATCAATCGTCTTGGTAAATCTGATTTTAGCCAGTTTGATACCGGGAAATTAGGTGAAATTCTTACTGAGATGCAGAAACTTGATGCTATTCCAGACGTTTCTCCGAGCGTTAGCCGGTTCACGACCGCTATAGCTAAACTTGCCGGTACAGGACAGTATATCGGAAATGTATCAAAGGAACTTCCGAATCTTGCGACAGGTTTAAATAATGCGGCTGCTAAATTAGGCTCTATGAGCGAAGTATCAGCATCCACCAATGCTTTTATTACTTCTCTTGGAAAATTAGCTAGTGCAGGAGATAAAACTGGAAAGACTGCAAATCAATTATCAACTCTCGCGCAAGAGGTTTTGAAGTTTTTTGACGTAATGAAAAGCGCACCAGATATCAGTTCGAGCACAATAAGAATGACAGAGGCATTGGCTGTACTTGCTTCGTCTGGAAGTAAAGTCGGAAGAGCTACAAGCAGTGTTTCAAGCTCACTCAATAATTTGTCGTCTGTTGGCTCTAAAGTCAGTTCCGTAATGCATGGTGTTGCTAGTGCGTTCCAGGCTTTTGCTTCAAAAGTAATATCTCTTGGGGGAAAAGCAGTATCAGCCATAGCCGGAATAGGAAACACTTCGTCCGAAACAGGTGAAAAAATAAGAAAACTGTCAAATCCGTTAAGCTCATTGACAAATAAGTTGAGTGCTTTATATGCAAAAGGATTTTTAGTAAAACGGGCCCTTGAAGTTTTATCATCTCCTGTAGAATCTGCGATGAATTACGTAGAGACTTTGAATTATTTCAACTCTGCATTTAATCAAGTTGCAGAAGGAATCGACACAGACGAATGGAAGAAGAGCGGTATTAAATCCGCAGAAGCATATGCCAATTCATTTCAAGAGAGAGCAAAACAACTTTCTCAGAAATTGACAGGATTTGAAATTTCCGATACTGGGGAACTTACTAGAACAAATACTGCAAGCCTTGGACTTGACCCTGAAAAGGCCATGCAGTATCAGGCAACATTCGCACAGATGTCATCATCTATGGGCGATACCTCCGAGACTGCATTGAAGTTGTCAAATGCTTTGACAATGATTGGTTCTGACCTTGCGTCTGTAAGGAACATGGATTTTGAAGATGTATGGGAAGACATGGCATCCGGCTTGACTGGCATGAGCCGTACAATGGACAAGTACGGCATCAATATCCGTAATGCCAACATGCAACAGGAATTATACAATCTGGGAATCAACACCAGCATATCAAATTTATCTCAGGCAGATAAAACGATCTTACGTACAATTATTTTGCTGAATAATTCTAAATATGCATGGGGTGATTTGGCTAATACGATTAACCAGTCAGCGGCGTGATAAATGCATAGCTGTTGATTTAGTCGCCTATATCGAAACCGACAAGTAGGATATGGGTTATAAGTGATGAAATAAGCTGGAAAGCCGTTTGCAACGGTAATCAGAGAGTGAAGGCTATGGGCAAAAACATAGTCAACCGCAACGCGTAGGAAGTGAACCTGTCGCTGAGATGCTACAGAATATAATCTTCCCAAGAGGCATCGCTATCGGTCGGTACGGGTGCAGAACCCGTGGTAAAAAGGTACGCTGGACTGCATTATAATGATGCAGAAGTAAGGATAAAAAGCCTTACGATAACAATTCGAAACCAGCCAGCAAACCAGATTCGTATGCTGCAATCCAATTTTGCATCTCTTGGTAGAACAATAGGTTCCTTGTTCATTCCTATACTGCGAACAGTTCTTCCGTATATCAACGCAATAGTCATTGCACTTCAAAGAATGTTTGCTTATATTGCAAAATTGCTTGGAATCAAACTGTCAAACTTTGTATCATCCACTGGCGGTATTTCTGTAGATACAAGTAACATTGCGGATGATATGGATAATGCCAGTGATTCTATTGATACTGCAAATAAGAATGCCAAAAAACTCGAAAAAACATTGTCAGTTCTTTCATTTGATGAACTGAATCAGCTTAATGACAATTCTGATTCTGGTAATACAAGTAATCCTTCTTCCGGTTCTGGAAATGGTGGATTAGGACATATAGGAGCGCTTGATGCTGCATTAGATGATGCTTTGTCTGCATATCAAAAAGCATGGGATGAAGCTTTTAAAAAGATGTCCAACAGGGCAAATAAAATGGCGGATGCCATTGTAAATGCCTTTAAGAGAAAAGACTGGAAAGGTCTTGGAAAAATCATGGCTGATGGCATCAACTGGGGTATGCAAAAACTCTATGATGCTATTAACTGGAACAAAGTAGGCCCTTACATCACTAAATTCACCAGTGCATTCACCCAGACTTTCAACAGCCTTGTTGATAATATCAACTGGAATTTGATGGGACGCACTGTTGGTGCTGGATTAAATACTATTGTCAATATGGCAAATCAGCTTCTGGAAGGAACAGACTTCAAAAACCTTGGAAAGAAATTTGCTGAAGGCGTCACAGGATTTATTCGTGAAGTTGAATGGACTAATTTTGGCAACATGCTTGGAAACAATTTCATGAAAGCATGGGATGTGTTCACAGGATTTGTAGAAAATCTTCCATATAATGAAATCGGTCAGGCTGTTGCGAATGGTTTAAATGGTATTTTTGAAAAAGTAGATTTTGGTGAAATCGCACATGCGCTTGCAACCGGTTTGAATGGTGCATTTGATTCTCTAGCGGCATTTACCAACAACTTCAATTGGAATGATTTTGTTGATAACATCACAAGTGGCATCGTGACATTTATGCAGGAATTTGACTGGAAAGAAAACGGGCAGAAACTTGAAAACTTTATCAATCATCTCTTGACGTCATTAATTGACATTGCAAAAGGCGTCGATTGGGAATCATTCGGACATAATGTAGGGGTTTTTCTGAGCCAGATAGAATGGGGCAAACATCTTTCTCAGCTTTTGACGGTTGTTGGTGATGCGCTTGGTGGAATTTGGGAAGGGCTTGGAACAACATCTGCCGGCACGTTTGTGCAGGCAATAGCTGTTTTTGCTATTGGTGATAAATTAATGCCACTTGTTGATACTATCACCAAATTCTTTACAGGCGATACAGTTTTCGGAAATCTTTCTAAAGCTGTGCAAAGCATGCTGAATCCCGCAATTACTGAGGCGGTAAAGACAACTATTCCAGCACTTGGAACTTCTTTAGGAAGCCTTGTTGCAACAGGCGGTGGAATCGCTCTTGCTGTAGGCGGAGCTGTTCTGCTAACGAAAAAATTGGCTGGGCTCTTTGAAACCATGCAAGGCGGCAATGGAATGACTACGCAATATGGCGGCTATCTGCATGATTACGCAACACAGTTGACTGATATGGCAAATCTTACAAACGATCAATCAGAAGCATTATGGCAGTTGATTGAAAAGGACGAAGAGCTTGGAAAGACCCACGATGAAATGTATTCTGATATGGTTGAAAAGCTTAAAGAATATGGTGTTTCAGCAGATCAGGCAAAAACAGCTCTTGAAAATTATGGTGCTCAGGCGGGTGTTTCGGCAGATTTTGTTGAGGGTATGACTAATAAAATATCGGCACTTGGAGACGGCATGTCAGAAGCAGCATCCAAATTCGACACTTCGAAAATCAGCATTTCTGATTTGAAAGATGAGTTGTATATGCTGAGCTTGAAATCTGATGAATTTGGCGGTTCGTATAAAACTGCTATGGACGAACTTGACAATGCTAACAATGGTGGAGCAATAACCAATACTAAAGATGCTCTGGATAAAGTTTACACATCACTCAAAAATGCAGGTGTTCCACTTGATGAACTTGATAAGAAATTACGAGAAGATTTTCCAAATGCAACTGTTGCAACCAAAACGGCTGTTGAGCAGAATATAGTCGGGGCTCAGGAAACTATTTCGTCATCTGTTGCAAAAGCATCAAAAGATACCAAAACAGCTACAAGCGAAATGACAAAAAATGCGACTGACGACTTTGCAGAAATTCAAAAGCAAGCTGATACTTATATGGGAAATGTCGCTACCACAACGTCTATGAATTGGGGAAATTCTTCACGAGAAGCAACCATAAAGGCCAGAGAGATGAAAGTAGCGGTCAGCACAGAACTTGGCAATATGGACAAATCTGTCAGAAGCCATTTTGAAAGCCAATATAACATCGCTTATGTGAAATGGGAAAATATTGGAAGAGACATATCCAATTATATTTCCGGTACGATGAATAGTGATATAGGCAGTGCACTGGATAGCTTTGTTGATACAATCCGAAATTCTTTCAGTAATATGTATGATATTGGATACAATGCAGCACAAAGTCTTTATAGCGGCATGAAAAATGTTTCTATGCCAACATTATCATATCGTATATCAGAATGGAAAACACATAATCTTGGAAACGGTAAAACCAGTCAAACTCCTGTTTACAGTCCTAATTGGTACGCAACAGGTGGAGTATTTACAAAGGCGTCTGTAATCGGCGTTGGCGAAGCAGGACAGGAAGCTGTTCTCCCACTGACAAACCGTAAGGTAATGAAAAGTATTGCTGATAATATCATGTCTAGCTATGACGGTAGTGCAGGTCTTTCAAAGGAAGAACTTGCAGCAGCTGTTGAACGCGGCGTGGTTACTGCGATGATGAACAACGGTGGATTTGGTGGATCTTCGCCAGAGTACATCATGAACAGCATCAAGGTCAACGAACGTGAGCTGGCACGAATTGTCACAAAAGCACAAAGCAATACAGAATATCGTATGAATCCATCACCGGCATATTGATATAACAATTGTTGTAAATGATATAATGGCGCCCCAAAAAAGTATCGGATTGAATGAATTTCGGCACTGATCGGGGCACACTTTTTTATGATTAAAGTTTAAAAAAAGCAGTACAATTTGTACTATTTTATTCTTATTTAAAACAAAAAACAGAAAATAAGAGTATGATTTTTCAAAAAAATGGAATAAGCCCTTATTTGGCAAAATAACGCTAAAAATCCAGAACGAGCAGTGCTAAAATGTAAATACACCGAAACTAATTTATGAATAATTTGTAAACTGTAATTTTCATTGATTTCGAAATAATTAGTTTATTTTGAAAAATAAAATTTTTTAGAAGTAAATATTCTGTCAACAAGGCATTTTTGTTTACATAATATCTCAATGTAACGTTACAATAACGTTACGTGTAACGCGCTGTAACGCAATAGAATAAGAATAAGAGTAAGAATAAGAATATTAATTAATATATATGAGATATATATTAATCGTCGAATAAGAGCTTATTCGCCCCTGCTAAATCACTTGATCTCGTATTTGACTTTTAAAACGATTTTAAGTTTGATTCGATAAAATCCTTGATAAAAGGATAAAAATTGATTTTAGGCATAAATTTCGAACGCACAAGGGCATTATAGAACATAAAACATGTTGCCGAATTAATTTTCCGTAGTCTTTCAAATTGCTTTACTATTCATACTGAAACATACTTCATGTATGTGATAAAATGAAAAATCATAAAGCGTCTATCAGAGTAAGAACAATAGGCGCTATTTTTATGCATGTAACGTCCTTTATAGGGCGTTTTTTATTTTTATGAGGTATTTAGCATGGCAGAGATATTTTTAAAAGTGGACAATGTTTCAATGCCCTGTCCATCTGCTTATACATGGGGGTTAAATGATATATCAGCGTCAAAATCAGGCAGGTCTGACGATTCGATTATGCATAAAAACAGGGTGGCTCAAAAAAGAAAATTATCTTTACGGTGGAACGGCAAGGACTGGGCGACTACTGCGAAAATATTACAAGCATTTAATCCCGAATACATACAGATAACATACCCGGACATGATGTCAGGAACATATGAAACAAGAACGTTTTACGTTGGCGATAGAAGTGCACCAGTCAAATGGTGGTGGGCTGGAAATCAGAGGACGGAATCTATCAGTTTTGATGTGATCGAGAGGTAAGGCATGAGAAATTTATCATCTAGGTGGAAAGAAAAAGTTAAAAATGGAATGGATGTGCATTATCTCAAGTATGCCGATATCACTCTTACTGATGGGACTGTATTAAACTTGACGAATGCCGACTTGTGGCAAAATGGAATGACGTTTGAGGATTCTGTATCCGGAGATAGCAGTTTTGATATTGGATCTGCGATTATTAATGTTTTAACGCTGAGTATTAATAACTTTGAAGGTCAGTATTTCGATTACGATTTTGAGGGAGCAGAAGTCATATGTTACGTTGGATTACAGATCGAAGATGAGGACACAAGTGAACTGTTAGATTCAGCCGGAGAACAAATACTGGATTCAACTGGCGATACAATCATAGTTCATAAAAATACGGTTATTGAAAAAACACGTATTTGTACAGCAACAGTAGTTGAACAGCCGGAAGACGAAACGGTGACCATAGACCTTACGTGCGAAGATAATATGCGGAAGTTTGACCGCAATTATTCCGACAGCAAATTGAAGTATCCGGCGACCAGAGGGCAGATCATTCGTGATGCGTGCGAAGTATGTGGCGTTGCATTACAAACGTATCATTTTGATCACGATGATTATATCGTACAGACCAGACCATCAGATGATGCACTGACGTTCCGACAAGTATTACAGTGGGTTGCTCAAATTGGCTGTCAGTGGTTACGATGTGATGAATATGGCAGACTTTGCGTAAAGTGGTACGATACAGAAAAAGCAGATGCGCAGGAAATTGATACGACTTATAGTTTTACGCCACAACACACAGATGTTGTAATTACAGGTATTCAAGTAACTGAATATAGCGATTCTTCCGATGAAGAACCAGAAAGTTATATGGCCGGTACACAGGGATATGTACTGGCCATTTCTGACAATAAATTGATTCGTAAAGGTGACGGACAAACAGTTGCTTCAATGATCGCCGAAAAATGTGTCGGGATGTCATTTCGACCATTTGAATCGGAATGTCCAACAGATGTTGCATTGGAAGCCGGTGATGCAATTACGATTGAAGATCGTAATGGATATTTGTACAGTACTTACCTTACGACTACAACCTTGCAGCCGGGAGCTGGACAGAATATTGCTTGCAATGCTAAAAGTACTGCTAAAAATAGCAGCACTCGTTACAGTCAAATCACGCAGGTATATGTGACTGCCCGAAAAATGGTAAAAGTTGAAAAGACAGCCAGAGAAAAAGCTCTTGAAGAATTTGGAAAAAGAATTGATTCAGCCACAGGAGTTTATACCACAGTCCAGAAACAGGCAGATGGTAGCGACATTTTCTATTTGCACGACAAACCAACTCTGGCAGAATCCAAAGCTATCTGGAAAATGACTTCTGAGGCATGGGGAGTTTCTACAGATGGTGGACAGACATGGAATGGTGGTATGACTGTTGACGGCGATACTATTGTAAGAATCTTGAATGCGGTCGGAGTGAATGCTGATTGGATTAATGCCGGAGCGATTACAGTAAAAGATGCCAATGGAAATATTCTTTTCCAAGTAGATATGGATACCAAAAAAGTTATCATCAGCGGAGATTCCGTAGTTATTGGAGGAAAAACAGCAAGTAAGGCACTGTCCGATAATTTGCAGGAAAGCAAAGATTATTCTGACGGTAAATTAGCTGATTACGCAAACACAATAGCAGAGTCGCTGTCTGGTTTACAATCCCAAATAGACGGACAAATAGAATCGTTTTTCTATGATTATGAGCCGTCTTTACAGAATATACCGGCATCTCAATGGACTACAACAGAAGAACGAAAAAAACATGAGGGTGATTTATTCTACTGGAAAACGACAGGGTATGCGTATCGTTTTATGCAAGACGGTGCTACGTGGAAGTGGCAGTTAATCCAAGACAATGATATTTCTAAGGCACTTGCAACAGCAGAAAAAGCAAAGGATACAGCGGATGGAAAACGAAGAACATTTGTGGTTCAACCATCTCCTCCATACGACATTGGCGATTTATGGTCACAAGAAGGTGGAGATATTCTGACTTGTGTGGTTTCGAGATCACAAGGCAGTGTATATGTATCATCAGACTGGCGGAAATTAAATAAATACACTGATGATACTACTGCAAATAAAGCCCTTGAAGCAGCATCATTAGCCAAAAACATGACCTTACAGCTTTCCAACGACATGCAGACAATCGCATCCGATGCAGATGGCAACATTCCGACATTTCCTACAGTCGCAACAGCGGCAACCGTCATGTATGGAACACAGGACATCACGGATGATTGTAGTTTTACAATTACAAAATCTGCAAGCGTAACTGGCTCTTGGAATGATGCGACACATGTTTACAATGTTACAGGACTGACTTCCGATAATGGCTGGGTAGACATCAAGGCAACGTACCTGGTCAATCTGGCAATAACAAAAAGATTCACAATTTCTAAACAGAAACAAGGTAAGCAAGGCATACAAGGCGTTGGAAAAGACGGAAAAACTACTTACCTGCATATCAGATATGCGCCAGTACAGAATCCTACTGCTAGTCAGATGACTACTGTGCCAGACAATAATACAGTATATATCGGCACATACAGTGATTTTAACGGAGTTCCTAGCACTAATCCATCTGCTTATACATGGGCGAAATTCAAGGGCGACCAGGGCGTTCAAGGCCCGCAGGGCGAGCAAGGCGAAAGAGGAATTCAAGGTCTGCAAGGAGAAAAAGGAGATCAAGGAATCCAGGGCGAAAAGGGTGAACAGGGTGTACCAGGCAAGGACGGTACGAACGGAAAGACATCTTACTTCCACATCAAGTACAGTGCCGTAGAAACTCCGACATCTGCCAGTCAGATGACCGAAACACCAAACACGTATATCGGAACATATGTTGACTTTGAGGAACAAGATTCTGCCGACCCATCGAAATATACATGGTCAAGATTTGAAGGAATTCAGGGAAAACAAGGAGAACAAGGCATCCCGGGTGTAGGAATTGATGGAAAGACAAGTTACCTGCATATAGCTTACGCCAATTCTGCTGATGGAAAAACGGACTTTTCAATTTCGGACGCGTCAGGCAAAACATACATCGGTCAATACACGGACTTTGAAGTGAATGACAGCGCTGACCCAACGAAATACACATGGTCATTGATTAAGGGCATGGACGGAAAAGATGGCAAATCCTCATACACATGGATGAAATACGCAACCAGACCAGACGGACTTGACCTGTCAGATTCGCCTGATTATGTGCCACTTCTGGATAGCACAGGGGCATTTATTCTTGACTCGAACGGCAATAAGATATTCACAGCAACACAGGCGACTTACATTGGTATTGCTACGAATAAGGATACGCCGACAGAGAGTGAAGACCCTGCCGATTATATATGGTCAAGGTTTCGCGGAGTTGATGGATATGACGGAAAAGACGGTGCACAGGGCATTCCGGGAAAAGATGGTGCTGATGGAAAAACCCAGTATACACACTTAGCATATGCAAACAGTGCTGATGGAAAGACAGATTTCTCTGTAGATGATTCAAACCGTGAGTACATCGGAATGTATGTGGACTTCACGGAAGAAGACAGCGCAGTCCCTGAAGACTACGCATGGTCATTAATTAAGGGAGCAAACGGAGAACAAGGGGTTCCGGGAACTCCGGGCAAAGATGGAAAAACGCCATATTTTCATATAGCTTACGCCAATTCTGCTGATGGAAAAACTGATTTCTCTGTAGACAATAGCGTAGATAAACAGTACATTGGTCAATACACAGATTACACAGAAGAAGACAGCACGAACCCGGCTGATTACAGCTGGACAAAAATAAAAGGAGAGCAGGGAAATCCGGGACGCACATATTTTATCGAACTTTCTTGCAGCACTTTAAAAAGAAATCCTGATGATTTAAGTGTAACACCGTCTTCTGTGACAGCTTATGCATATTATCGAGACGGAAACGGAGAGAAAATAGCATATGCAGGAAGGTGGAGGATTCAATATTCATTAGACGGCAACAGTTGGACCAATATGGGAAGCGCCGCAGAAGCAAAATCAGTTGCAAAGGTGTTTTACTCAACAGACAAATTTAATTTTGTACAATTTGTATTGTACAGAAGCGGCGGCTATACAGAAGTTTTAGATACGCAAAGCATTTCGGTACTAACCGACGTTTCTGAATTGACGCAGGAACAGATTGTAAAAATTCTTTCAGCCGATGGCGCATGGAAAGGGTTGTATTACGATAATGGACATTTGTACATCAGCTTCGATGCGGCATTAGGTGGAACACTGACGCTCGGTGGCAAAAACAATGGGAACGGAAAACTCAGCATACTTGATGCCGATGGAAATGAAGTTGGACACATTGACAATACAGGTGTTAATTTCACCACGGGAACATTCTCAGGGAAACTCGAAGCTGCGTCAGGAACGTTCAAAGGAGACATCACCGGAGCATCGGGAACATTCTCAGGGAAACTCAGCTCCAAATCCGGAAGTATTGCCGGATGGACGATTAAAGATGATTACATCGAATCAGCTGACGGTGGAATCAAAATTCGGTCAGATGGACATATCCAAATTGGTAATGTTGTGCTTAATCAGGCGTCTGATTTGAAATCGTTACAGGTCAAATACGGTATGCAGGTTCATACGCGAAGAGGTGTGGGAGAATTCACAGATGGTTCGGGCGAATTTAAGCTAATTGGCATCGGCAGCACATCCGCGAATTATAACAATCTCTGCATTGCAAGTAATATCGTATCAAAGGTTTCGTCATCCTCAAAAAGGTACAAAAACCACGTTCGGGACATGAGTATTGAAGAAGCCGAAAAACTTTTGGATGTTCCGGTTGTGTGGTTCAAGTACAAGGGCGGATATCTGATGCCGGGTGATCGATTCGAGGGAAAACCACTTCCGGGATTCTACGCAGAAGATGTATACGATGCATTCCCGGAGGGCGCAATGCTCAACGAAGACGGGCAGGTAGAGGACTGGAATTACAGAACCATGATACCGGCAATGATGAAACTGATACAGAATCAGCAGGAAACTATTAACAACCTCACTGAGAGGATAGAAAAATTAGAAAAGGAGATATGATTATGGGACTTTGGACAGATTACACAAAAAAAGACACACCGGAGGATAATGACACATTGATGCTTTACGACGCGGCAGGAAAGGCGAACAAGCAGACACTTTTCAGTGGCTTTTGGAAGTGGGTGGCGAAGAAGCTGAAAGAAGCAACACTGTCGGATTTAGAGACCACGAACAAGACTATGATTGGAGCGATTAATGAATTAAATAGTAACCCAAAGGCTCAGTTTGGCACGACAGCGGACATCGAAGTAACAGGCAACAGTATCCAAACAATAGATGTTACATTTAAAAAAGCTTTCAAATCTGTACCTACAGTCTTATGTTCTCTACGAAGTGGAACAACTAATCCGGTATACGGAAGTATAAATGCATTTGTAGATTATTCATCTGTCACTAAGACTGGATTTACCATAAAAATTGCAAACAGTTCTACATCTAGTGCAGTTTTCAGACCATCTGTTTCATGGATTGCAATAGCGTAGATTTTTGCAATTCCCACAAGTATGTTTCATGAAAGGAGTTGACAGAATTGGAGATTAAAGGAATTGACGTCTCTGCTTGGCAGGGACAGATCGACTGGGATAAGGTAGCGAGCTATGGGATGGACTTCGTTTTCATTCGGATTACGGAAACAGGCAACGTGATCGACAGCTGCTTCGAGAGAAACTTCTCCGGATGTAAGAAGCACAACATCCCGGTCGGGGTATACAAATACAGCTATGCAATGACAATCGCAGAGATTCAGAGCGAAGCCAGGAAAGTCGTATCCGTCCTGAATGGAAGGAAGCTGCAGTATCCGATATGGCTTGATCTGGAACATCATAAACAGAGAGTGCTTGGAGCAGAGAGCATCCATAATCTGGCAGAAGCATTCCGAGAAATTATTGTGGCAGCAGGATATAAATTCGGCATCTACTGCAACGTAGACTGGTATATGAACGTGATCTGCAGTCATCTGAAGAAATACGACTTCTGGATTGCACGTTACCCTGCAAATGATGATGGATGGCTTCAGGAACGTCTCCGTCCAGACTTCGGTGTAGGCTGGCAGTACAGCTCCAAGGCCAAGATTCCTGGAATCAATGGAACTGTAGACCGAAGCGTATTCTATAAAGACTATAAGGAGGTTTCGAAAGTGGATAAAAACATTGAAAAGCTGATTCTTATTGCGAAAAACGAAATTGGTTATCTTGAAAAAAAATCAAAAATTCAGCTTGATGATAAGACTGCAAATGCAGGCTCAAACAATTACACGAAATACTGGCAAGACATTAAACCAGACTATCAGGGACAGTCCTGGTGCGCAGCATTTGTTTCCTGGTGTTTTATGAAAGCCTTCGGTCTGGACAAGGCTAAAAAGCTTTTAAAGCACTGGCCTTATGTATACTGTCCGACCATGAATGAATTGTTTACGCTTAACGCTAACCCAAAGGTTGGCGATATTGTAATATTCAAACATAATGGCACGTTTACCCATACTGGCATCGTAACAGCTGTGATCGGAGACAGATTTTATACCATCGAGGGTAATACCTCCGGTGCATCCGGTATTATCGCGAACGGCGGTGGTGTTTGCGCAAAAAGCTATCTTAACAGTCAGATGCCCGGGACTAAATTCTGCACACCAGACTATTCACTTGTCACATCTTCCACAGAAAGCACAACAGGAGGTAGCTATATGTTCACACCAGAAACCGTAAAATCAGGAGACAAAAACACATCCGTATTATTGCTTCAGGAGATTTTAAGAGCTAGAGGATTTAAGGGAAAAACCGGCAAAGCCCTGAAACTTACCCGGAAAGCAGATGCCAACACCATCTATGCCCTCAAAGCCTACCAGGAATCCAGAAAAGAGGTTCTTGCCGTAGACGGCGTATGTGGCCCTGCGACTTGGAAAGACCTGATCGCGATTTAAATTCAAAGTGGTACTTGATATATAACGAATAGAATGATATAATAAACATGTTCAATAAATCCTTCTTTCGTCAGCTTCTCGGCTATAGAATAACCGAGCATGCAGAAATGTATGGATCAGTTATCTGTAGTACCCGAAATAGCATGCTGACTAGACTAAGCGCAACGGAACTTACAGCTTCCATGCTGTGAAGGATACCATTAGTGCTACGTCCCGGATATCAATACCCGACCCGGTGGTACCCAAGCCGGCAAAGGGTTCAGGCAACGGATGTCTTCCCGGAGAAGAAGATACCGACCTGGTGCAGGAAGTATCCGGAACATTGTCGAAGGGTGAACACTCCCCTGTGGGAGGGCAGGACTTTTGCGTACCTGCCATAATAACATAAGGAGGGACCAGCCATGAGTGTGTTCGTGGTAGGGCTGAACGGATGCCGGCTGATGCCTGTATCTGAAAGGAAAGCCCGTTTATTACTGAAGGGTGGGAAAGCTTCCGTTTACCGGAAGGTCCCATTTACAATAAAACTGAACTATAAGACCGGCAGCACCGTACAGCCCGGATATCTAGGGATCGATACCGGGTCGCAGCACATCGGGGTTTCCGTTGTGCAAAAGGACGGTACTGTCTTACATAAGGAAGAGATCAGGCTCCGGGATTCCATGTCCAAACGGAAGCTGCTGGAATCAAGGACTTCCTCAAGGAGAGGGAGGCGGTATCGGAAGACCCGGTACCGGCACCCGAAGTGGAAGCCAAAGACAAAGCGTATCTACAATGAGAAGGCAGACCGGAAAGGGCGGCACTGGAAGAAACAGAAGAACACGTTCACTTCCAAAAGACAGGCAGGGTGGCTGCCGCCATCCCTGCAGTCCAAAACGGACCATCATATCCAGTGGATCCGGAAACTCCTGGACCTTCTCCCGGAAGGATACCGGCTTTCCATCGAACTTGGCCGTTTTGACCCGGCCAGGATGAAGGATCCGGGGATCCACGGGGAGCTGTACCAGAAAGGACCGCAGTATGACTATGAAAATGTGCGCGCCTATGTCCTTGCCCGGGACGGGTATACCTGCCGGGTATGTAAAAAGAAAGGCGGGAAGCTTCATGTACACCACATCCTTTACAGGAGCAGGGGAGCATCGGATGACCCAAAGTACATGGCTGCGGTATGCAGTAACTGCCATACCACGGAAAACCATCTGCCCGGAGGCATCCTTTACCAGTGGATGCAGGATCAGAAAAAGTTTACCAGGGGCCTGAGAGATGCCGCGTTCATGAACATCCTGAAGAAACGTCTGCGGAAGGCATTCCCGGATGCGGTATTTACCTATGGCAATATCACTAAGGCAGACAGGGAGAAACTGGAACTGCCGAAAAGCCATGGGAACGATGCCACTGCCATCGCGCTGGTGAAGACGGAAGTCACATCCGTGAAGGATGAAGAACCTGTCATCCACATCCAGCAGGTAAGGAGAAAAAAACGCTCCCTCCATGAAGAAACCCCTCGGAAGGGCAGGAAGGAACCAAACCGTACTGCTTCAAGGATCGATAAGAACACAAAGTCTGTTACGGTCACAAAAGGAAGCGGGGAGAAAAAAGCCTCCATGACCGCCTGCCTGTTCGACCGCGTGGAACTGGATGGAAAAAAAGGATGGATCACCGGTTTTACCGGGACTTCCTGCTATGTAAAAGATAAGGAGGACAGCTATATCTGTACATCTCCCAAATACAAGCAGGTCAGTATATCAAGGCTCCGGATCCTGCATCACTGTGGGAACTGGGCGATAGGAGCAGAAAAGCCTCTCGGGAAGGGGTAACGGTCAAAAAAACGTCCTGCTTTCATCTCGGTAATTCAATTACCGAGAATTCCCGCAGAGTATCTTAAAAGTTTTCAATTCCCCGAAAAGACCGCCAGTCTCACATCGCTGGCGGTCTTTGTAATATCAATCTATGTAATTTTCGTATTTATCCTTGATTTCGTTGTGGTTCCGGCGGCGTATCTGGACAATATCGCCAGATTCCATAATGAAGTTCTCGTTCACGGACTGAATGTGATCCATGTTGACTAAATAACTCTGATGGCATCGCAAAAATCTTTTATCACACAATTCTTCTTCGATGTCATCAAGCTTTCCAAGTGTTACAAAGCACTGGTTATCGGTCGTGTAGATATGGCATGAACGGCCTTTACTCTCAACATATTCAATCTGTCTGTATTCCAACCGATGCAATTCTCCGTGCGTTTTGAATGTCAGAACCTCATCCCTCATATGAGACAGAATCTCGTTGATTGCGCTGTACATCCTGCCATATTCCTTGCCTTTGATGGCATATTGCACCGCACCAACATCGAATGCTTCTCGGAAATGTTCCTTGTCGGATGTCCAGAAAATGATATTTCCCTTATATCCTGCATCCCGGAGCCGGTGCGCAATTTCCAGACCATTTTCCTTTTCTAAGATCATGTCAAGGACAATTATATCAAACCACATACCGTCCTTAACATCGTCAATCAACGGGTTACCTCTGCGGTAGTCTTTAATTTCGTACCGCCAGTCGCCTTTGCGCTTCAGAAATCCTGCGACTCTTTCTTTGAAAATCTCAATATCCAGTTCGTCATCATCACAAATAGCTATCCTCATACGCAATTCCTCCTTTCAGATTCTCAATTTTGTCAAAAATTCCCATGCTTTTGACAATACACACAATTTTCCTGTGAGTTGTGATAGTATTCTATACAACATCACAAATATATTTTAGCACGGCACTTTTATAGTGTAAAGTGTTGAGGAATGAATAAAAACTAAAAAAATCGACAAATTGATGAATACAGGGTTTCTGGAATCCCGGAATCGGGAGGATGTGTGTATAGAAACCGCCTACGGGCAAAAAGAAAAGGAAGGGGACGTTAATCTCCTTCCTTTTCCTGACTTTGAATAATTATTTTACAGAAACCTTTACTTTCTTTTTTACATTTCCTGATTTTATCGTAATATAAGCAGTACCTTTCTTTAGACCTGTGACAGTTCCATTTTTACTTACGATAGCAACTTTCTTATTAGAGGTAGAAAATGATATATTACTTTGCGAAGTAAATGGAGTTTTAGATACTTTGATTTTATAAGCCTTTCCTTTCGAAATACTGATTTTATCTTTCTTAACGGTTAAATTCGTCGTAGAAACAGATGAATTTTGCACTTTAACATTTATATTTATAGTTTTTCCACTTGCTAATTTAACTTGAATTGTGGTTTTTCCGGTGATTTTTAAGGCGGAAATCTTAAATGTTCCGTTCGGCTTGACATTTGTGATTTTTATAAGCTTTTTATTTTTGACTGCGACATCAGCTAAATAATCTCCATTTGCCATTCCAACGATTTTTACTGAAGATGTTGCCTGACCTTTTTTTAGAGTAACATTTTTGTAATTTGCTGTTCCAGTAGGAGTTAAAACATCATTTCCCTCGGCTTTTATTCTCGATCCACAGCGGGAACATTTTGTTTGCTTTACAGACGGTTCGAATACAGTTGCCTTTTGAATAAGCTTCCAGTCAGACCATTTGTGCCCTAATGCAGGACTCAATGTTTCGCCACAGTCCAAGCATTTTGAAGAGCTAGTGCAAGTTGCTTTTGTGCGATTTTTGTGTTCACATTTAAGATATATGAGCGGCGGGTCAATCCATGCGTATTTTGCATCGGTAACAACGGATTTAGAGGTTGCATCTCCGTAGTTGTAAAATCTTCCGTGATCAAAAACCTGAATGGTTCCGTCACTTAAAGGGTTTGAAGCCCTTTTGACAAGCACATTTCCTTCGTAGTAATTTAAACAAATGATATCTCCATGTACGTTTACAGTTCCGTGATTCTTGAACGTCCCCAGAACATACAGATTTCCTTTAATTGTCAGTTTTCCATAAAATGTATATTCAGCATTCCTGCCAACATACATATCCTTGTCAACTGTCTGGTAGCTATATGTTTGCATAGTTTTTCCGACTACGTAATCCCCGTCATCAGTAACTCCAATTTGAATTGGTGAAAGAGTTGCGGCAGATACTGGGATTACAGAGATTAATGATAAAACCAGTGCTAATAACAATGCTTTAAATTTCTTCATACTCGTTTCCTCCTTGTATAATTTTTACATATTATACCGCTTCTTACGAGAAAATCATAGTATAAAATGATATTTTTTACATTTTTCCTGCCATTTATACCAAAATCCGCATTACACGGTGAAATATGCTATTATTATGTGCATTATCTAAAGGGAAGAATTGGTTTTATGAGTAGAAAAAGAAAGACATTTATAGCGCTTGTATTGGCGTTCTGCCAGATATTCTGCGTACTGCATATTCCGTTCAAGGTTGTGCCGGATAGTCAGAAAGATGTACAGATTAGTAGCACGGTACACCATATGCAGTGTATGCAGAATCACCAGAATCCAGACGAAAATCAAAAAGTTTACAATGCTACATATTTCATTTATAAAAGCATAACAATATTTGAAATCGTAAAATTTGTATTTGAGAACACGAAAGCCCATGTGTATATTTGGCAGTTGCCAAGGGGAAATATCGGTGGTATTTTGAGTAAAACGAACTGATGTTCGATTCTATTTCCCGCAAGCCGGACATATACTTTAATGTAGACGGTAGTTTGCAGACAAGGAGGGTTATTTATGGATTATAAGAAAGAGATTATAAAAATGATAGATGAAATTGAAAGTCAAAAGATTTTGCGTTATATTTATATTATCGTAGCTGATATTTACAACGATTTACGGAGGTAAGACATATGAACAAAGATTTATTATATTCCGAAGAAGAGCGAAAGAAAATTATTGCAAAAATGGAAGACCCATCAAACAAAACGGGTCTTCCACCAGCATCGCTTATATACGCATTAATCGACATGATTGGAGTTCAGACAAATATGATTCAATCATTACAGGAATCTATTCAACGGTTGGAGGCAAAAATCCAATAGGTCTTTTTGGACGATCATTTTCTTTCGGAACTGACGTGAGTAAAAGAGGGGAAATTTAGATAGCGATGTTTAATATATTAATACATTTTGTCAATCAAACATAATTAAATGCATGAAACAAATGTTATATAAGAAGAAAAATATTTGATACTTTAAGAAAAATATGTTATTATAATAGCAGTTGTTTCGGAAGTTGTGTCTTGACAAAGTTATACCCAAAAGAAAGGAATACACAAGTATGAGTTACAAAGAACAACTGATCGAAATTATACAAAAGATAAATGACGAAACATTAGCAAAACGTTTGCTTGTGTTCGCTAAAAGATTTATAAAAAACTGGGGAGATTAATCCCCAGTTTTATTTTCTGAGCATATGCCTTCGATGAAACCATACACTCTCATTCGCTGTGATACTGACATATTAAGAACTTTTTTTATCATTTCCAATATTTCAGGATCGCCAGCAATGTCTGCCAAAAGTTCCATTTCGGAATTTTTCGGCTTTTCCCATCCCATAAGAAATTCTGGCGTTGTATTTAAAACCTTAGCAATTTCTTCAATCTTATTAGATGGAATGTTAGTTACAATACCGTTTTCATATTTATAAAGTGTCTGTTTCGATACGGAAATCTTGTCAGCTAAATCAGTTTGATTTATCTTTAGTGCTTCTCGTCTTTCTCGTATACGTTCTCCAATAGTCATTTTTTTGATGTTCAACCTCCTTTCTTATTTTATGTGTTTATTATACTTCAAAAAAAGTTACAAGTCAATAAAAAAATAACTTGACAAGTTACCAAAATGTTATTATAATGAGAGTAACTTAAAAAGTTACAACTATTTCGAAAGGAGGTACAACATGATAAAAACAAACGAACTTCGTGGAATTTTTGCAAAAAACGGAAAGTCTCAGACAGACGTTGCTAAAATGCTTGGAATTACGCCAAAAACATTTTACGGAAAGATGCAGAAAGGAGTTTTCGGTAGTGATGAGATTCAGACAATGATTGATGAATTTCATATTGAAGATCCGGCGGCTATTTTTTTTGCCAGAGAGTAACTTTAAAAGTTACAATATATATTAGAAAGGAGTTAGCCATAGAAGATTTAGTTTACATCAAAAACAACGAGCCTGTATGCGATAGTTTGCAGGTTGCAAAGAAGTTTGGAAAAAGACACGCGGATGTAATTAGAACCATCGAAAATCTCATAAAAAATGACTCAACGCAAAATTGCGTTCAGTGTTTTGAGCAAGTTTTTTACAAAGATGAAAGTGGAAAGAAGAACAAAAAGTATCTTATGAATAGAGATGGATTTACATTCTTAGTGATGGGCTTCACTGGAAAGAAAGCGAATGAATGGAAATGGCAATACATAAAAGCATTTAACCAGATGGAAAATTTCATTCGTGAAAAAACGACTCAGATTTGGATTGAAACCAGAAAAGCAGGGAAACTTACCAGAAAAGCTGAAACAGATACGATTCAAAAACTTGTTGAATATGCAAAAAAGCAGGGAAGTAGTCACGCAGAGATGCTTTATATGACATATTCAAAACTGGCGAAGAAAATGACAGGTATCAACAATAGAGATGAAGCTACAGTGATGCAGTTAAACAATCTTTCGCTGATGGAAAACATTATTTTGCACGAGATTGATTTAGGAATCATGCAAGGAAAGCATTACAAGGACATTTATAAGGACTGCAAAAATCGTTTGGAAACAATCAGGGATTTAGCATACTTAGAAACAGCCATTTAATTTAAGCAGGAAGGAGACACATGAACGAATTACAGATTTTCAATTCAGAAGAGTTCGGGGATATCCGAACAATAGAAATTAACGGGAAACCGTATTTTGTTGGAACAGATGTTGCGAAAGCACTTGGATACAGCAATCCGAGAAAAGCCATTCTTGACCATTGCAAGGGAGTAACGAAACGTGACACCCCTACATCTAGTGGCGTTCAGTCAATGTCATACATAAATGAGGGAGATTTGTACCGCCTGATTATGAAATCAAAACTTCCGTCAGCGGAGAAATTCGAGTCATGGGTTATGGACGAAGTTCTCCCGGCAATCCGCAAGACGGGTTCATACCAGAAACCGATGACCGTAGCAGAACAGATTCAGTTACTGGCTCAGGGCAATCAAGACCATGAGGAGCGAATCGAGAAACTTGAGAACACAATGACCATCGACTACGGACAGCAGAAATATCTTGGAGATTTAGTTTCCATAGTAGTAATCGAAGTGCTAGGTGGCAAGAAATCCAATGCTTACGACGAGATCGGGAAGAAAGTATTTGCAGAATGCAACCGGGATGTCAAAACTTACTTCGATGTAAATGCCCGGAATAACATTCCAAAACTGAGGTATCAGGAAGCAGTTGAATATATCAAGGAATGGGAACCTTGCACTAACACTAAGATGATGATTCGGGACTGTAATGCGCAGATGACAATGTAGATTCTTGCAAAACCCAGAAAGAAAGTTCTTAACTGAAAGGAGGTAATCAAATGGATTTGTACGATGTAGCACTTTTGTTTTCGATTGCAGCAATTATTTTAAATATAATTACTTTTTTCCTAAATCGAAAGTAAGTCCTTGCTTTCTTTCGGTACTTGAAGTACACGGATTTTATTTCTTTTGTTTGTAATGATTTTTAACGCAATAAAATCGTTACTTAATTTAACATTGGCAGGAATATCAAATAGGACAATTTCAAATGTCCCTTGTGATGGTTGCAAAGAGATCGGAAAATCCGCACTGAATATTCTTTCGGTGATGGGAATATCTGTTTCATTGTACTTTGGATAATAACGTTCAGCAATCCATCTATGGGTTAGAACACATGGATATGAAGTACGGCAATGACCTAAAAGCAAAGAAATTCTGGTAATGATTATGGCTGAAGATGAATTGTTCTGAAGAATTAAACCTAGTTTGATAGACTGTTCGTTTTCTACATTTAAAGTGCACAGTGTCTCCAATGAAACAGAAATATTTGTTCGTTTGCTCCAAAGTGAATGGACGAATTGAAATAGAGAAAGAACAAATCCTGCGATTGCAATAACGGTTGTAAGCAAAGACTTATTTTCTGCAACAAATTTAATAATGGTACTCAACATAATTAAAACCTCATTTTTTTAATTAGAGTATATCACAGAAAGGAATGAAACGGAATAGAGTTATTCCAGTGATTAAACAGGAGGTTACAGGATGAACAAAAAAAGAATTTCATGAATTTGAGAATATGACATTAGAGGAAAAGAAAAATAAGATTATCGAAATAATTCGTAAGATTCCAGACGAATCTCCAATTCATAAGGTGTTGTACGAATTTGTAAAAGAGGTAACACGCACATGAGTCAAAGCAAAGAGAAATCAGTGTGATGTGGCAATAAAAATCATAAATGAATATGAATTGCCGATGTACTTGAAAGACCGCATTGATACTGAGAATGCGCAGGAAAGTTTCTTATAAGAAAGGAGACAGGGTTATGAGCAGAAAGAAAAAAAAGAAAAAGGCTTCTAAGATGGTGCGAACATCAAAGAAACCTATTTCCTTAACATGTTTGATTAATAAGAAACCTATTTGCCAGATGGATATTTTTCGTTGAATGCTTCTAATGCGGATTCATAAGCATTTATGTATTCTTCGAAATAATCGATGGTTACATGAGTTTTGCCAGTATCAACTTGAGATTGACGTTTTAAATGGCAAACATCAGTGCAAACTGCAATGGCTAAATCATGTGCACGTTTTTCATTATCCGTCATTATTACACCTCCTTCCTAAAGGAGATTATAACACAGAAAGGAGATATATGAGAAAAAGAATAGCAGCAATTTTGTTATCTGGAATTATAGCATTTGGATTAGCTGGTTGCACGACAGCGGACACAGTAAATCATAATTTATCAAAAGAAGCCAATGAGTTTAATGTGTACAGAAAAATCACTGTAACTAATGCCAGAACTGACACAATTATGTTACGGGCAGAAGGTTATATGTCACTTAGCAACAACAGTTCAAGCGAATTGGTGGTAACAATCAAAACCGGAGAGAACAGTTACTACAAGGATTACATATACTTGAACGATTGGACTTGCTATGTAATGGAACAGACGGAACCTAACAGCGCAGATAAATACCATTATGAATTAGTTTTCTATCCCGAGAGATTAATCCCAGATGTACAAATTAAATAGGTAGTTAGAAATGCAGGAGGTTACAGGATGAATATCCTAAATGCTATTCCCATGTCAGCTATGTTAGCCATTTGCAGTTGCGTTTCTTACTGGCACGGGAACAACAAATATGGTGGAAGAAAGATAGGGTTGACTTACACAATCATACTTGGAATTGCTGCCATGATTCTTTCAATTGCGAAGCCAATGTTTGCGTGAACAAGGAGGTGGAAAGTGAAAGCATTAAAGGAAATTTTAAAAAGAATATTCAAACCGCAGATTGTGAGAATCCCAGATAAAACAAGGGTAATATGTTTTTCAAAAAATGAAGAAAAGTATTTGAAAGTATTCAATACTGAAAGCGGTGCAAACATCTGCTTCCAGGTGAAATCCATCGACTATGCAAATAGTTATCTAAAAGACGAATACCACCCAGAAACAATGTTTGCGGATATTGAAAGCGATCAAAGTGTTACGATTTTGAACCAATAGGTGTAATCACTGCATTTTGAACACTTAGGGATGGTTTTACCGGATTTTACAGTTCTTTTGGAATTGCAATTACAACAAGTGAAAACAGTAGTTTCAGATACTTTTTCACCAGAACGATAAAAACCATCCATGTAAGGAAGCAATATCAAATTCTTATCTCCTTTCAAGTTACTCGGCATGGCGGTGCCTGTAAGAACATTATAAGGAGATACAGAATAAAACTCAATATCATATCGGAGGGACATAAAAATGGTAAAAGCATTAATCCTGTCAGCTCTGATCGGCGGTATGTCACCGTACTTGCCGTTCTGGAGATTTGACAGTGCATCACAGCCGGTTGCAGTAGCAATCGTAATATTCGTTTTAACATTCGTAGTTATTTACCCGGATGAAATTAAAAAAATCGGAGGAAAAGAAAGATGATTAATACAAAAGCAGGAGAACTTACACTCAAAGGCAGTAAAGCAGAATTAATAGCTGACTTAGCTGTTATCGTTCGTGGAATCAAAGAAACTATTATGGAAGATGGCAAAGAAACAGAGGAATCTGTGAAGCAGGAGATTGACGAAGCGGTCAAAATCGGGCTGATGAACGAAGAAGAATTTAAAACTATTCAAAAAGAAAAAATCAAAGAAGTTGTAAAAACATTATTTGATGATTTACTTGGAGGGCTTTTCGATGAAGATAAATGATTTTGATAAGACCGTAGATGAGTTGTATCAGTTGTGCAGGAGAGTTCAGAAAGAAACCGGCAGAACGGTAGCGTTTCATTTCGCAAACTACAAGATCGGATGCAGCTTGCACATTAACATATACAAGGAAGATTCACTAAGAGAATTTGATATGTATAGCATTACAGACAGCGGTTATCAACAGGAAGAAAATGTGAAGAAAGTAACTGACCGTTTAAACAAAATTTTGATGGACAACAAATGCCCGTATTGTGAGGGGGATTGTGATGGAGAAAGAAAATAAGATGGATTTCAGAGTAGAGACCGTAGCCGAGGAATACGCCGAATTAGTTGGAAGACTAAAGGCGTTCAAAGCATACCTCAACTCTGGCGAGAGCATAATCATCGACAAGAAAATATGCATCGCCATGTTAGGCCTCGACTCAGATTAAAAGTTGGCTCCACAGGTACCGACATACCACATGGAGCCACGTATCTAACTTAATTTGGCTAAGTTAAATACAGGACAAGTATAACACACCTTCCTGTATTTATCAAATAAATAATTAGGAGGGCATTTTTATGTCAAAATCACACACATCCAGTAGCCAGAAACCAGAAAACCAGACACTTGCAAGTGAGATCATTTCCGACCTTGAGAAAGAAAGACAGAAGCTCAAAGCCGAAAACAAGAATCTCAGAGAAACAGTTGTAACACTCGGCTTAATGCTGACAAAGATTTTGAAAGAGGGTGATATACCACATGAAGATGCGCGATGAGAACCAGGTGCTTTTATCTGGTGACATTCCGGCGGGGTTCGTGTTCTCACACGAAGAATACGGTGGAACCAAGATGTATGAGGGAAGAATGACAATATTCAGAAAGAGTACATCCTATGACATTCTTCCGATTATTGTGCCAGAACACATGATATCAAGGGAAACAGAGCTGATTGCCAGTGTATATGGTGAAATGCGAAGCCGAACAGTCCGGGAAGATGGCAAGAAAAGCCTTACAGCGTATGTAAGAGCAATGGACATTCAGTACCTTGAAAGACTGGAAGAACACGATGCGAACGAAGTCTATCTGACTGGTTATCTGATTAAAAAACCAACGATAAAGATGATTGGCACGAACAATGACAGAAAGCTGGCAAGAATACTTCTGGCAGTAAACAGAAAGAAGAAAGCCGGATATACCAGATCAGACGCAATCAGTTGTTTGTGTTGGGAAGAAAACGCAGATGCCGTAGAGAATCTGAAAAAGGGGACAAAAATTAAACTCTGCGGAAGATTCCAGAGCCGGGAACTCTGGTCTGATCAGAGTCAAGAATGGGTAACAGCATTAGAGGTATCGGTAAAGAGATTGGAGATTTTGTAATATGAAAAAAATCGAAGTAAGAGAGATTAGATTGACCGATTTTAAAGGTCAGCCGGAAAAGAAAATAGAGTTCGGGCATAGAACAGTTGTTTCTGGGAAGAACGGGTGTGGAAAAACCACACTGGCAGATGCGTTTACGTGGGTGTTCTGCGACAAAGACTACAGCTTAAAAAGCAACCCGGATATCAGACCGGATGACGGAAGAGAATGTCTGCCAAGAGTCGATATTGACCTTGTAATTGATGGAAAACCGGTAAGTGTAGCAAAGTTCCAGAAACGCACAGAAAGCAAGTCAAAGGACGGGAAACCGGGCAAGGTTGCATTATCCAACAAATACGAAATCAATGGCGTTCCAAAAGTCGAAAGAGATTTTAAAGCCGATTTAAAAGAGCGAGGATTTGACTTTAATAATTTCCTTATGCTGTCTCATATGGAAACCTTCTCAGACTTGAAAGACGCAGACGCCAGAAAGATTCTGTTTGCCATGTCAGATGGTGTCGGGAAATTAGATTTAGAGATTGCCAAGACAGTTCCAGATTGTGCTGAGTTGGTACCACTTCTGGAAACCTACAAGGCAGATGAAATTAAAGCCATGAACGGTGCAATTCTGAAAAATGCAGAGGAACAGTTGGAAGCCATTCCAAACCAGATCAAAGGTATGGAACAGGCAAAAGTCGATGTTGATGTTGCGGAACTGGAATTGCAGAAGAACGCCTTGCAGGAACAGATTTCTGATCTTGAAAAGCAGATTGCGCAGGTAGGAAACGAGCGTATCAGTGAGATCAGAGAAGAACTTTCGAACTTAGGCGTTCAGAAATATTCACTGGAATCAAAAGCGTCAGACGAAATTTCATCAAAAAGAACTGCAATTCAGATCAAAATAAACAGTTTGCAGTCTGAGAGAAATATCATATCAAGTTCATTAAATGCCAAGACTTCTGAATTGGAAGTGCTCAGAGAAAAGCATAAAGACCTTGAGAAGAAACAAAAAGAAGCACAGAAGCATTACATGGAGACGACAGCTAAATATAACAATGCAATAGACAGCGCCGAATCTGAATATTTCAAAGAAAACGATACTATTTGCCCGACTTGTGGACAAACACTTCCAACAGAACAGATTGAAAAGCTAAAAGAAGAATTTGAACTGAAAAAGCAGAATCGAATCAGAAATCTGAAAGAGCAGAAAAGGCAGGAACTGAAATCCATTGAGGTAACTGGAAACAAGATTTTTGCCGATAAAAATGAGTCAAAAGAAAGCGGAGATAATCTTGAAATCAAGATTTCCAAACTGACAGAGAAATTAGAACAGATCAAAACTTCTCTGGACGCAGAAAACAAGAATCTGGAATCCATACCGAAAGAACCAGATTTCTCAGGAAACGCTGAATATCAGCAAATTCTTGTATCAATCAAAGAGAAAGAGCAGGAACTTAATTCTCTGGACGATGGCGAAGAAGCAAAGAAGCAGCTTTCAGAGCAGTTATCCGGAAAGAAACAGGAATTGGCAGCAGTTAATCAGAGAATCGGAGAAGCCAACAACAATATCCGAATTGACGAACAGATCGAGAAGCTTCAGGAAAGCCAAAAGCAGTACGCGCAAAAAAAGGCTGATGCAAAGATGATTCAGGACGAGCTGAAATCCCTGAATATGGCTAAGAATACATCCCTTGAAGATGCAGTAAATCAGTATTTTAACGGAGTTAAGGTGAAACTGTTCGGTGTACAGAAGAACGGAGAAGTCGTAGACGCTTGTATCTGGTACGTACAGGACAAGGACGGTAACTGGAAGAAATTAATTGGGAACGCCAATACAGCCCTGATGATAAAAGGCAAAATTGCCATCATGGACGGATTGCAGAAGTTTTACGGCGTGAGTTATCCGATATTCGTTGACTGTGCGGCAGAACTGGACAACAGCAGTCTGGCAGGTATCAAGACAGATGCACAGTTGATATTCTTGAAAGTTGCCGAGGGGGATATGACAATAACGGAAGTTTAATAATTATCAGAAAAGGAGAATAAAAATGGCAGAAACTTATGACATTTCAAGATCAACAAAAGCGCAGGAAAAATATTGCACGGAAAAAGGCTATCCGCACTTTGCACCACATAGCGGAAAATGCTTCAGTTGCGGGCAGAATATCTATTCTGAAAAAGGACGAACAAGAAGCGGAAAAGAATGGCAAGGAATTTCTGTTGAGAGAGCATCAAAAGAATTAATTACAGGATGCCCGTTTTGCAATAGAACTTATTGTGATTAATAGAAAAGGAGAATAAATATGGCAGAAAACACACAAGTAGCAAATTTTAACACACAGCTTTCCTATTACACAAATCGGTATGTTGATTTAATGGAAAGAGATTTAACTTCAAGAGGAATGGAATTTGATTCCTACTCAAAGGATTGCGTAGTGGCAGCAATGGGATCTATTTTCCAGATGGTACATGAGAGCGGAGTAAGTTTTGAAGCAATTAATGGTTCTAATCTTAAATTTATTCTGAGCAAAGTCGCAGCGTTGAAACTGAACGCAAACGCACAGCCGAGAGAGTGTTATTTCCAGATCAGAAACGTAAACATAGCGGCGAAAGGACAGAAACCTCAGTGGGAGAAGAAAATCGAATTTGCGATTGAGGGCGATGGAAACGACGCTCTTGTAAGTAGATATGGTGTCAATGTAGCCAAAGTATTCCCGTACTGGAAAGTTAGAGAGGGAGACAAATATACACCGCCGAGACATAGAGGTGTAGAGATCACACCGCCAGAATGGGAAGAATCTGGCGTAGGCAAGGTGGTTCGTATCGTATATCCGATTCAGTACAAGGACGGACACATTGAATATCTTTCTTGTGAAAGAGCGGATGTTTTGAAGAATCTTGCGGCGCACATCAAGAATAACCTCCAGAATGAAACTTTTGGAATTTGCGCAGACAGATATAAAGCTACAGATGCGCAGAAAGCTCAAATTGAAGCAAAGAAAAAAGAGATCATGAAAAAGGTCGCTGACATTGGAGAACTGGAAGCAATCATTGACTGTGAGGAGTTAAGACCGTACATTTCACCGTCTTATTACGAAACACAGTCAAGAGAATCAATGATTATTCGTAAAATGCGTAACAATATTATGAAGTCTATTCCTAAGAGATGGGATAACCCAGTGCAGGCTTACGAATACAATATGATGGATGCCACATACAGAGAAGTACAGGAAGAAATCGAGCAGAACGCAAATGCGGAAGAATTTGTTCCAGATGAGCCGGCGGCAATCGAAGAACAGCCCAAACAGCCAACAGTCGCAAAAGCCGTAAAGACCGCCGAGAAAGAACCAATTCCGGCAGCAGGACAGGAATCAAACATCCCAGATTTTATGAAGCAGGAGGAAATGTAGGATGGAAGCTGCATTAATATGGTAGGAACATTAGAAGAAGCATTCAAAAATATGGAGAATGGTCTTTACGATTACACAGAGAATGGAAAATGTACAGGGTGCGGGGCTTGTTGCTCCACCCTACTCCCAGTCTCTGGTAAAGAGATAAAAGAAATCAGACGATACATCAAAAAGAATCATATACAGGAACAACAACACAATTATCCAGTCAAAAATCTTGGACTTGACCTAACCTGTCCGTTTTTGAATGACTCAAAAAAGAATAATAAATGTGAGATTTATCCAGTCAGACCGGAGATATGCAGAAGCTTTATGTGCAATGACCCACATGGAGCACAGAAAAACAAGAAACTCCTGCACAAGAAATACGAACCGGTTGACATGAGAGAGCTATTTTTCGGAGATGATTGAACATGATGTACTTCGACTGCATCAATTTTGATCGGTGCGACTCAGGAAAGTTCGGAAAATATATGGCTTGTATCGGGCGGTGTGAAAACTGCCCGTACTATGAGTCAGTGAAAGACTATTTCGAGAAACGAGGTGAGAACTATGAGGATTATATCCCAGAATGGAGAAATCAATCTTCCGTATGAAATGACAGCATTGATTGTTTCGGAAAATTACATACAGGCGGTATTTGCCGGAGGAATACAGCAGAGTTCATATGTTATGGCAATGTACTCAACGCAGGATAAGTTGCAGGATGCACTTGATATGCTTGATAGAAGATTTGTCGGCATGGGTGATGCGATATTTAGATTTCCAAAGGATGACAAAGTATGAAAGAAGAATGGAAATGGGTAAATGGTTTCGAGGGATTATACCAAATTTCAAATACAGGGAAGCTGAAAAGTTTTAGAAAAGATTCAAGCGGACACATAATGTCGAATAAGGATAAAAACGGATGGTATTTTACGGTAAACCTATATGACGAAAGAAATAAATGTCATACAACTAGAATACATACATTAGTTGCTAAACATTTCATAGGGGAAATTCCGAAAGGATACCACGTACATCATATAGATGGCAATAAGCAGAACAACGTAGTTACCAACTTGAAAATAATGCATCCGTCAGAACATAGAAAAGAGACTGCTAAAATGCTCCCGCAGATAGATACGGGGATGATTCATTATAACCAGTATGAACGCCCGAAAACAATATATATGTATGATACAAACGGAAACTATTTAGCTTCTTTTCCAAATGCAATGGCAGCGTCAATTATTACTGGCATATGTTCCAGAAATATACTTCAAGTTGCAAATAAAAATGAATATAAACCGGGGAGAGTAAGGAAAACAGCCGGAGGATTTGTGTGGAAGTTTGAAAGTGAGGTGGTTTGAAATGTTCATGAAAATAATAAATACAGGCAGTCAGCCAGGGAATTGCTACGCACTTAGATCCGAATCTGGTGAAATCTTACTTCTGGATTGTGGATGTAGATACTCGGAAATCCTGAAAGGAATTTCTTATAGGATATCAGAAGTTTCGGGGTGTTTACTAAGTCATGAACATGGTTAATTAAGGAGACCATAAGAAGTCGTACAAAGAAATATTGAACGCCGGCATTCAGATTTACACCAATGACGAGACAGTTGAGAGTGTAAACACAATCTCTGGAGAGCTGGTGATCGGCTTGCCAGAAAAGAAATCAAAGGACATAGGTTCGTTTCGGGTAACACCATTCTACGTCCCACACGACAAGACACCAAACTTTGCATACCTGATATCTCATGAAGAATGTGGGCGACTGATATATGCGACAGACTTCTCATATTTGCCATTCACATTCAAGAGCATGAGAATAAATCACTTCCTTATAGAATGTAATCATCTGGACGAATCACCGGAACAGGACTCGTTTAAGTTTGAACATTCCGTCCGGGGGCACAGCAGTTTATCTACTGTAAAAGAGATTATTCGAGTGAACAAGACCGCTTCACTCAGAACCATAACGCTATGCCACCTGTCAGAGGGATGGGGAAACCCGGAAGTGATGCAGAAAGAAATACAGGACGTTGCCGGGGATGATGTTCTGGTGCAGATCGCAAGACCAGGACTGGATGTTGATTTGAATTTATGCCCGTTTTGAAAGGAGAAAGAAATGAAAATTTGGACAGAAGAAGAACTTATTAATGACGGAAACAGATTAAGAAATGCTGAAATTACAAATGTATCATTAAATTTCAAAGATCACGGAGTACTTACCCTTGATCTCACTCTTTCTGGTGGTGGCTGGGGTGTTGTATTCGGAGGATATGTTTTAGGACATGGTTACCTTGGATCGAAAAACTTTAAAGGTTCAAAGGCAGGGCTTGAAGCGATTATGAGAATCATGGACGTTGTTGGCGTAGACGACCTGATAGAAATGAAAGGAAAGCATGTTAGAGTTGCTACGAAAGGACTTGGACATTCAGTGAAAATTATCGGAAATTTCATTAAAGATGAATGGTTCGATTATGAAAGTTTCTTCGAAGATAAAAAACAGGAGGAATCAAATTGAATATCGTAATTTTAACAGGGCGGCTCACTGCCGACCCTGAGATGAAATACACGGCGGACGGTTCGCCGGTTGCGAATTTCTTGTTGGCAGTTCAGAGAATGTATAAGAGAGACGGAGACCCGAAATCAGATTTTATCGCTTGCGCAGTTCTTAGAGCGGCGACCGCAGAATTTTGCCAGAAGTATTTGAGAAAGGGGACAAAGGTTATCATCCACGGAAGTTGGAGAACAAGCTGTTATGTGAATGGTGACGGAGAGAAGGTTTACAAAAATAATTGTATTGTAAGTTCAATCGAATTTGCAGAGAGCAGACGGAATAACATTTCTACTCAGGAGAACGATCCGGTACCGCCACCAGCGCCAAGTATTCCGGGAATGCCGGAGTACGATGCGGATTTGCCGTTTAATTAAAAAAAGCACCGACTATTTATCGGTACTTTTTACAAAATCTTGGAGAACAGTAATGACCAGATTATTAAAACTCCTGTTCTCCTGCTTGGCAATATGCTCAAGTTGTTCTTTAAGCTGTATTGGGAACGTGATGTTAGTTCTGGTCTTATCAGACTTGATAGCCATGTGAAATTCCTCCCTTGTTTTTAGAACATTGTAGCATTTTTGCCTATCGGTGTCAATTAGATATCAAAGTGATACCATTTTTAACTTGCAATATAGGTGTTGAAGTGGTATCATAATGGTATCAAAAACACACCAGATAATGAATTGAGGTGATAAGTTTTTGAATAGTAACTATAAAAATTTTGTAAAAGCCAAGGCAATTGAAGCTGAGAACCGAAAGAGATGGTTAAAAGTCGACCCGCATCTGAGCGACAATCCCGGAATCTACATTTTGACAAGAGTTGATGAAGACGGTTTTAAGTTTGGGTATGCAGGTCAAGCGAAAAAACTGATTACCAGATTATGTCAACATAGCGTAGGGCATCAACAACACATTGATCTTAGCTTAAAAAAACATGGATTGTATTCAGAAAAAAATCCATGTGGTTGGCGTGTAGTGCATATTAATTGTCCAGAATCCGAACTTGACGAAATGGAACAGTATTGTATCAGGCAGCTTGCAGATCAGGGGTATCAGCTCAGAAACAAGACTAGTGGCTCTCAGGGAACAGGAAAGAAACAGATTGATGAGTACAGACCGGCAAAAGGCTATTACGATGGTTTAAAGCAGGGTAAGAAAGTCCTTGCCAGAGAACTGTCACACATCATAGACACGCATTTGCAAGTTTCACTGAAACCAGAGAAGCAGGGCAACAAAGTATCAATCCGAGCTTTTGAAAAGTTCCAAAATTTGATTGATGAAAAAACATACGAATAGGAAGTGCAATATGGACGCATTAAAACACCAGAAGCATATGGAATGGAAACAGAATCGCAAGGATATCTATTACTTCATCAGAAAATATGCGAAATATCATAAAACAACGCCGCCAACAAAGAAGATTTCCGAAGAACTTGATATCAGTGTTAGTGCCGTTCAAAGGCATCTGAGACAGTTCGAAGAAGATGGCCTGATTGTATTTAACGGGTACGGTTCGCACAGGACATATGATTTAGTAGGAGCGAAGAAACATGAAACTGTATGACGTATACGATGGAATGAAATATGTTGGGGAAATGACCATTGATCAGATTTCAGAGTTGACAGGAAAAACAAGGAGGCAGGTATCAAGGGCAGTTTATTCAGCCTGCCTGCTCGATGAAAGATATGCGATTGTGTACGATGGGCGGGACACAATCTGCAAATCAAATAAAAACGATATGAGGATGCTGATGGAGTTCGATGCTCTGGCAGGCAAAATAAGGAGGGCTGTTGGATGGGAAAATTGAAGATCAAAAAGCCAAAAATCCAAAAGAACTCAATCCCGGCGCCACTTAATGTAACCAATTTTACAATGGAACAGATATCCAGACAGACTGGCGTAAGAATTGAAACTCTTAAAGCATATTTGAACGCCAGAGAACAGGAAATCAAAGAGCAGCTTATCAAAGAATCACAGGAAAAGCTGTGGAAAGCAGAAGATTATATTGCCGTGGCAAATATTTTGATTTCTGTTATTGCAATCAAGAAAGCATGGGGATTCAAGAAAGCAAACCAGAATTTCATCGATAAGATTACCGAAGCTGAAAGATATGTTGAGGAAGTCGGCGTTGAAGCAGCATATAAGGAAGTTCAGGAAGAAATGGGTTTGCAGATTGAATTTGATTCTTTTGATATTAACAAGGAATTTGGATTCGGGGAAAACAATACAGTGCCAAATTCAGAATAACGGGCAGGTAGCATTTGGATAGGAGAAAAATGAAAGTTCGATTAATAGATGTAGATGGACATAACTTTCCTAATTTGCCACTAATGAAGCTATCTGCTTATCACAAGAATCATGGTGATGATGTCGGATGGTACAATCCTTTGGTTGAATGGCAATCCCCCCCCGACAGGGTATATATGAGTAAAGTATTTACATTTACGCAAGATTATCAACACCCTGTTTGCGGAAAAGAAATAATAAAAGGTGGAACAGGATACGAATATCCTTCAGGAGGGAAGTGCCTTCCAGAAGAGATAGAACATATTTATCCAGATTATAGTTTATATCCTGAGATGTGTAAAGATACCGCATACGGTTTTCTTACAAGAGGATGTCCTAGGGGATGTGATTTTTGTATCGTAAAGGACAAAGAGGGAAAGAAAAGCTGTAAAGTAGCAGATTTATCCGAATTTTGGAACGGACAAAAGAACATTGTCCTACTTGATCCAAACATGTTTGCTTGTAAAGACTGGAAGGATTTAAGCCAGCAGTTAATAGATAGCAAGGCATGGATAGATTTTTCACAGGGCTGTGACATTCGGATTATGACCGAAGAAAAAGCAGAATGCATTAAGCAGATGAAGATTAAGCTAATACATTTTGCGTGGGACAGATACGAAGATAAAAATTTCATCGTTCCTAAATTGAAAATATTTAAAGAATTTACAGGATGGAATAGGTCGAAAGTCGCAGTATACGTTTTATGTGGATTTAATACGACAATAGAACAAGACTTGGAAAGAATATACACGATTCGAGATATCGGTTTTTCACCTTATGTGATGATTTATGACAAATACAAATTAAAGAAACGTGATCCGCTGAAAAGAATGCAGAGATGGTGTAATTCAAGATTTATTTTCAATACATGTGAACGGTTTGAAGATTACAAAGGTTAATGCAGTGACATAGGAAATATTAACACAGAAATCATGGAGGACTGCACAATAGCGTGTCAGTTGCTTACATGGGGAAAGCGAGGATGGAAATGGGAAAATTAAAACCGTGTCCGTTTTGCGGAAAAGAGATAGATGCAGACAAAGATATGTATATCCCGGAAAGAGATTGGAAGCCATCTTTTTACGATCCTGACAGTGGAGGTTATCCGATAAGTATTCACTGTAAATGTGGGTTAGTTTTTTGCCCGGGCACATGGGACTATGAAGAATTCGTAGAACAGTGGAATCGAAGAACAAGTGATAAGGAGGACGCGAAATGTTAATCAGAAGTCAGAACAAGGAAGTTTTAGTTGCATTTGAATCTTTACCCGATATCGAAGTTTCAGGCGGAGTAATAAGTGCAAGAAGAGATATGGGATGGTGTTGTTAGCTCGGAGAATATTCCACCAAAGCAAAAGCCATGAAAGTACTGGATATGATTCAGGAAGCCTATGTAAATGGACATATTGATTACCAGATACCAGAAGATAGTGAGGTGGAAGAATGAGCCATATCAAAGACAGATTGTCCAGTTATCATGATTGGATGCAAGATATTGTAAATAGATACAAATTGGTTACTGTTAGAGATTTTCTAGAAATGATAGAACAGCTTCAAGAGGATCTGGAACAGGATGAGAAAGAAAATGGTTGGATTCCAGTCAGTGAGAGATTGCCCGAAGATGATACGACGGTTCTTGTATCATGCAAGACCAGCAGAGGAACGACATTCGTTCGCACTGGGTATTGTATAAACGGTTCATGGCATTTAAACTGCTATGGCGCCACGGCATGGAGGCCACTTCCAGAACCATATAAGGAGGATTAAATGGGATATTGCAAATTAGAGCGTCCGGACGGTGAAACAGAGTGCTGCATTTGCTGCGATAAGCAAGGCGGTTGCGATAACCGGTGTGATATGATGGATAGCTACGAATATGCAGAAGATTGCGAAGATTATGTTAAGGAGGGCGGAGCATGATTACATTCGCATTAGGATTTACTCTTGGAACCATATTTGGAGTGGCTGGTCTTGTATGTGCGGCGATCATGTATGACAAGCACCACCCAGACGATTAGAAAGGAGAACGGTATGTTGACAAGGAATAAAAAGCTGAAAGACTACGGTATTCCGGCAGAGGCCATTGAAAAGCTGAATGTAATGCTGAAAGACTTCCCGGCAGAGTACGGATACCTGCTTTCCGGTGCTGCCTTGTCAGCTTGCCCAAAGAACACGGTGATAGCGGATATGGTAATTGAAAACATCTTACACCGGAAAAGTTACAGGAAAATCAGCAAAGAAAGATATATTCCGATGAACCCGAAGGACTTCTACGGATACAGGCGCAAGACCGTCGCTGTACTGTATGAGAGGATGCGGTTATTGGGAGTGTGGGAGGATGAATAAATGACTGAAAATTCTAGTTACGATCCCGACTACTGCTATGAATGCAGCGGGTATGGAGATGACTACTACATGGACGAAGACGGAGAACTGGTTTGTAGGTGTCCAGAATGTCCGTTTAGCGAATTTTGGGAGGATGAATAAATGCGGTTAATTGATGCAGACAAAATAATTGACTCTCTTGGAATGTCGGATATGGATTTTGCAATAGGTGCAGTTATTGACGATCAGCCGACGGCTTTTGATGTGGACAAGGTTGTAGAATCACTTACGAACAAGTTTCGTATTGTTTCCAATGATGAAGATCTGGAATGGAATAGAGCTATAGATTGCGTCGCCAAAATTGTGAAAGGTGGTGGAGTTGAATGAGTAACGTATCAATTGAAACATTAGAAAAGCTAAGAGAAGACATGGTGGGAAGAAGATATAAGCACTTTAAAGGAAGAATCTACATCGTAAATGATATTGCTGTTCATACAGAATCAGATGAAATTATGGTGATTTACAAGTGCTTTGCAGACCCACTTGTGACATGGTGCAGACCGTTAAGTATGTTTACGAGTGATGTGGATAGAATCAAATATCCAGATGTAAAGCAGAAGAAGAGATTCGAACCACTTTCTGAGCAGGAGGTGCAGAACGTATGAGAGAAATTCTTTTTAAGGCAAAGCGGATTGATAACGGCGAATGGATAGAGGGATACCTGTTTGATGATGGAATGTTGGGAGAAAAGCGAATGTTCATAGGAAAACTGGTAATAGCACCGTATAAAGGTCCTATACGCGGCAAATGGACCGTTATAGCAAATGGATTTGATGAAGTTGACCCGGATACAATCTGCCAGTTCACGGGACTTTGCGACAAGAACGGGAATAGAATTTGGGAAAATGATATTCTGATGGCACACTTGGACGAATCCTACCCAGAGGATGCGACATATGAAACCGTTGAATGGGGCGTTGCCGGATGGGTAGCGCACGAAATTGGTAGCACGGATAGAGAATATCTCAATGAGTTTGATCTGGAGAATTTTGAAGTAGTTGGCAATATTTTCGACAATCCAGAATTATTACAGGAGGAACACAAATGAGTAGCGCAAGCGTAAGATTTGGAACAAAAGCGTATGTATGCGCAAGATACTTTCTCAGACCGGGGAAATGCTTTAAATACATCGACCAGTGCGGCGAGGACGCCATAGAACACGTCTACGAGGTCGTGGCATTATATCCGTACTGCGTTTTGTTAAGAGATACCAGAAACGGAGTCAGGACTTGCCCGGGATATAACACTTTGAGCCTGATGCTGAGAGGAAGTGAAGTAGGTGAGTAAATCAGTATTAGTGTTGGATACACCAAAATATTGTGCTTCATGTGCTTTACGCAGCGGAATGCTTCACCCATTCTGTAGAGTGAATATCAGAGATATTACAGATTTGAGTATTAGACCTGATTGGTGTCCACTGAAGCCACTGCCAGAGGAGAAAGAAGAGGAATATTGGAGAAGTAAACTTAGTCTTGCATGGATTCGAGGTTGGAACACTTGTATTAGCAAAATTACAGGAGGAGAGGATTCTGATGATTAATTTAACAGGAAAAAGCGTGTTTGTAAAGACGCAGGAAGAATATTCTAAAATTTTAAGAATAGCAAGATTACAGGGCTTTAAGTGGGCAGGAGGGAATCATTTAAACGTAATCGATATTCCGCTTCCAAACATGTTGAATTTTTATGATGAAAGAATAGCAACTTATAACAGCGACGATAAAAAAATATATGATGCGCATGAAATAGTTACATGTGAAGAAAAAATCGAGGAAGCAATAAACCTTGTCAGAGCATTCGCTAAACACCCAGACGGAACAGCATTTACGGACTCATTTATTGAGTCCGTAAAGCTACTTGCAGGTACTGTAGAAAGTCAGTTGGAAGAGGTGAAATAGATGATTAATTTAAGAAACACATGCGTTCTGGTTAGAACACCAGAAGAAAACAAAAAACTACTTAAGGAAGCCGAAAAACAGGGGTTCCAATGGGATTCAAAAGACGATTGTAAACCATTGCCAGAACAATGTTTTCCAGACATCTTAAGGTTTTACGACAGCAAAGCTATTACCCATAGAGTATATGTTAACGAAAATTGCAATTGTTACGAAGCATCAGAACTCCTCGGCACAAAAGAAATGTCTGCAAGAGAGTTTGCTGAACGGATTGCAGATGTAAGCAATTGTTGCGAACGTGAATGTATAGGATGTGTGTTGGACAACAGGAATAATAAGTGCAACACGGATTTGTGCAGTACACGTAATTGGGAAAATAATATAGATGAACTTCTTGAAATTGCAAAAGTAGGAAAAGGGACAGTTCCTACACCGGAAGAGAAAGCAGTTGAAGATATTGAAAAATTTATTGAGAATCCAGACCGCGCAGCATTGAATGATGAATTTGTAGAGTCATTGAAGCTGGCAGTTGAGAAGTTGAAAGTGGTGGAATGATGGAAAGATTAACTGAAAGAATGAAAAATGCTCCAGACGGAGAATCAAATGTGTGGGTTAAAAACCATGATTATATAAAGGCATCAGAAAAACTTGCAGAATATGAAGATTTAGAAGAACAGGGCTTGCTTGTGAGGTTGCCGTGTAAGGCCGGAGATATAGTGTGGGAATTGTGTTTATGTGATGATGGAAATTATAAAATATTCCCAATGATCGTAAAGACAATAAGTGAATATGGAACTCTTAGACAAGTAAAAAAAGGCAAAACCATCTGGAACATTTATGCAGAGAGTGATTATACGTACATGTATAAGAGCTTTGCGGATTTTGGAAAAACTGTATTTAGTACAAAGGAAGAAGCTGAGAAGAAGTGGGAGGAGATGCTTAATAATGAAACCAGAAGAAGCAATTGAAAACTTACGGGAACGCATTGACTTAGCTAAAAAGGTCTGGACAAATGTTCCAGGAATTGTTGAATATCGTAAAGCATTAGAATTAGCAGTTAAAGCGTTAAAAAAGCAGATGCACAAAAAAGTGAGATACGAGGTTGTAGAATACGACGAATGCTACGATGTTAATTTATATGCTTGCATCTGTCCGTCATGTGGACTGCATATTATTGGTTTTTCGGATAATGATGTAGTCTTTAAATGCAATAGCGATAGCCCAGAAGATGTGTTTCATTCCAGTATGGTGCATCATGCGTATATTGGTATGAATAATTATTGTAACAGATGCGGGCAGAAATTAGATTGGGGTGAGGAAAATGGCAGATAAAACATGCAAAACTTGTATTGAAAACGACAACGGGCTGTGTGACCGCAAAGGCATCCTGATAGAGGAAGATGATAGCTGTGAAAATCACACAAAAAACTGGATGGACTCTTTAACGGAGAAGTTCATGCGAAAATCAATGCGGTAAGGGCGGAAATGTCCTTGTCAGACGGGAAGGTGGCTAAATGACAAAGGTGAGTTGGATTCGATTAGAAATTGATATGTTTGACAACAAGAAAATCCGGCATATCAGAAAACTTCCAGAGGGGAATAATATTGTGCTGATCTGGATGATGCTCCTGACGATGGCAGGGCGTTGTAATTCAAACGGGATTATTTTTCTGACAGAAAATATTCCATATACAAATAAAATGCTGGCTGACGAGCTGGACTTTGACGAAAGTGTGATTGAGCTTGCACTTACAATTCTTGAAAAGTTCGGCATGATAACCAGAGACGGAACATTGCTTTCGATTCCCGGATGGGAAGAACACCAGAACATTGACGGGCTTGAAAAAATCAGAGAGCAGACAAGAAAACGAGTTGCCGAGCATAGAAAACGTCAGAAAGAGTTGTCAGAAGAAGAACGCATGCCGGAGATTCCAGAACAGATTTCTTGTGAAAAAGATTTAGTCAAGCCCGGCGACGTGCAGAAAGTAGTTGATGAATGGAATAAGCTTCAGCAGTTCGGTATTCAGCCGATTGCAAGAATGACGGCAAGAAGAACACAGATGTTGAAAGCAAGAATCCGTGAATACGGCATGGACAAGGTAATGGAAGCGTTGAATAATGTACAAAACAGTGACTTCCTTATGGGAAAGAAAACTGATTTTATGATAAATTTCGAATGGTTTGTGAAACCAAACAACTTCTTAAAGATACTTGAGAACAAATACCACAACAGGGAGGATATGCGAAATGGAACTGGCACAGCTCAAAGAAATGTCGAACCAATCATCCCACTCGGGGAATGGAACGGAGAAGAAACAGACACTCCATTCGCTTGAATGCCCGAAATGTCATGGAACTGGTTACTATACGGAGCTTGAAGGTGACATTCAGTATGCTGTGGAGTGCCCTTGCGGAATCAGAAAGAGAACAATCCTTGAAAATCAGTTGAAATTTGCAGAGATTCCAAACGTGTTTAAAGACTCAAATTTCAACGATTTGAAGTCAAGTGTATATTTGAACGCCGAGAGCCGAAAAGTATTTTCTCAGGCGGCTCAGGCAGTAAATTATTGGTTCAAAAACCTTCCTGATATGCAGAAGAAAGGAATAGGATTATATCTTTTCTCGAGTGCAAAAGGTTCTGGTAAAACCAAAACAGTATGCAGCTTGGCAAATGAGATCATGAAAAAATACCAGAAGCCTGTAAAATTTACCACATCTCTCAGAATCCTTGATGAAATCAAGAACACATGGGGAAATAAAGGGAATGCAGAGGGAAAGCTGATAGAGGATTTATCCAGAACAGAAATCCTTATCATTGACGACTTCGGTGCCGATTCTGGCAAGGACTGGATTAATGAAAGATTCTATAGCATCATCAACGGGCGGTATGTCGACAGGAAGATTACTATATTCACAAGTAACTGCCAGATTTCAGAGCTGAAATACGATGAGAGAATCACAAACAGGATTCTGGAGCGGTCGCTCGAAATCCCTTTTCCAGAGGAATCTGTCAGGGAACATATAGCGCAGCACATCAGAACAGAAATGATACAGGGGATGCATAAATGAGAACAATAAGTGAAATGTACAAGAGGTCTGGCGGGACAGCATATCAGCATAAATGCGCTGAATGTCGATTCTATAGGGATGGAAAGAGAGAAAAATGTCTGATGTACGGCGGTGATCGGGACTGGCATGGAAATTTCATCGCCTGTAAATTCTTTAATCTCGAAGATGATCTGCCGGAAGGACAGATGAATATTTTTGATTATGTGTGAATAAGATTAATTGAGGTGATTGCATGGAAAAAGTTATTTTGATTGCCATAAATGAAAGGCTTTTTAAACTCGGACTAATCAATGAAGAAACCAGAAATAAAGTATTGGCAGAAATTAATGCAACAAAATAACAAAAACTATTGAATGGAGTTGAGAATAACGATTATAATATTCTTGATTCCATTCCTGCAATTACAAAGGGGAATGATTTATGAACATATATTATGCAAGGGAAAGATTAAGGACAGGATCTATTTTTGACTTAAAGTTAAAAGTGGCATATTACGCAAGAGTTAGCACGGAAAAAACGGAGCAGCAGGTATCTATCAAGCACCAGCAAGAATATTACGAGGAATTTATCCGCTCAAATCAGAATTGGACTTTTTCGGGAGCATATATTGACGATGGAATATCTGGAATCCATGCCGAAAAAAGAGAGGAATTTCAGAATATGATTCGAGATGCAAAACTCGGAAGAGTAGATATGATCATCACGAAAGAAATTTCCAGATTTGCCAGAAACACGCTTGACAGCATTCAATATACCAGAGAACTACTGTCCTATGGAGTTTGTGTATGGTTTCAAAACGACGGGATTAATACCATTGACGAGGACAGCGAATTCCGTTTGACAATTATGGCAGGCGTTGCGCAAGATGAACTTCGAAAACTTTCGAGCCGTATCAAATTCGGACATGCAAGGTCAATTCAGAACGGAGTTGTGCTTGGAAATCGAATATACGGATATCACAAGAAAGACGGGAAACTCACTATAGTTCCCGAAGAAGCTGAAATGATTAGGATGATATTCAAAGATTACGCATCGGGAACCGTGTCTACTCCTAAATTAGAAAAGAAATTATGGGACATGGGGTACAGGAACTTCAAGGGCGGAAAAATAAACAGAGATGTTATCAGGAATATTATCAAAAATCCCAAATATAAAGGATATTTCTGCGGTGGAAAAGTGAAGATTGTCGATATGTTTACCAAAAAGCAAGAATTCCTGCCAGAATCCAAATGGGTAATATTTAAGGATGACGGGAGTCGGGTACCTCAAATCATAGACGAAGAAACATGGGAAAAAGCGAATGAGTATATGAAGAAGAGAAGTGAAGCTATAAAATCTCATCGAACTTCGTTTAAGAATGGAAATCTCTTCACTGGTAAAATTTTTTGTGCTAATGATGGCGCTCCGTACTGGATGAAGCAACATTATGTACGCGGAAAAGAAGATGTGAGATGGGTATGCAGTTACAAAATCAAAAATGGAGCGGATTCTTGCAGTTCACACGGTATTAGAGAGTCTGATTTAAAGAAAGTGGTCGCAAGCCTTATCAACGAATCTTCATGCAATATAGATGAAGTTATCAAGGAATACTTAAATATACTAAGAAAAGTTATTAATAATAAGCCGGATACGGGAATTGAAAAAGAAAGGCTTCAAAACCAGATTGATGCAATAAAAAAGAAGAAAGAAAAAATACTGGAATATAACCTTAATGGAGATATTCCGGACGAAGAGTTTATATCAAGGAATAAGGGCTACACAAAACAAATCATTGATTTGGAGATGGAAATTTCGAAATTAGTCCCGGAAGATGTTGAACTACAAATAGCAGAAAAACAACTTTCGAAAATCACAGAGGAACTAAAAAGTTTTAAAGAAGTAAAAGAAGAAGATATAAATCGCCAAATTATTGATAAGCTTTTTGACAAAATAGTTGTGTCGTTGTCGGCGGATAAACAAACCGTATGCAAATTCTATTTAAGCACTGGATGCTCGAAAATACGGGATTTGGGCGGGGTTGTTCTGAATACATGTTATTTAACAATACGTAAGAACGACACAAGGTATTTTATAGGCGAACTTGTAGCTTAAAAATAGCCCGCAAACACTGATATTTACTGGCTTTTAACACATTTAACAGGAGTGGAGTCGATGAATAATACGCATACCGCATATGACGTAATGAAAGAATATCTGATAACCGGCGCAGAGTTGGATGGTCCATACCAGATACCGGTTATTCCACCGATGCAGCTGGCGCCAAAGAAAAGCATAGATTTCGTTTCTTCAAAATCCAGATCGTTGAAAGGGCACAAGGACTTGACAGTAAATTTCTATATTGACGATAAAAGCTTTCTACAGGTATGGAATCAACCGGACCAGTACGTAGAACATCTGAAATATTTTCATTCGGTCTGCAGTCCAGATTTCACAATTGCTTCCGGGATGCCAAGTGCGTTAAACATCTATAACCTGTACAGAAACCATGCTCTAGGCTGGTATTGGGCGATTATGGGCGTTAAAATCATTCCGTCCGTAAATATTATCAGCCCAAAGGAAATGCCGTGGATATTCGATGGAACGCCGCGCAGGAGCACTGTATCATGTTGTACCAACGGCAGAGTGCGGTCAAAGTCTGCCAGGTTGGAATTTTGTGAGAATTTCAAAGAAATGCTTGAGGTAATTGAGCCGACAAAAGTTGTGATCGTGGGTATCATACCGGACGAACTCAATGTAGATGTGCCAATTATAAATCTCAATTCGCGGAGCCAGAACATGAAGGAGATGTTCAGAAAGGAAGAACCATGGGAACAGTCAGTAGCGGATCAGCAAAAAGAAGAAACAAAGAAACAAGTCGGCAGAAGAAGCGCCGAAGCAGACTTTTCAGTATTGTGGGGCGAAGAAATATGACTGGAAAAGATGAATTGAATGTGATGAAGTGAAAATTTACATCACGCCAAGCTACGTTATAGAAAATTATATACAGAATGCACAAAAAATAAAAAGTCGCAGGTCTGAATTAGTTTCAGATTTCTGCGATTTTTTCAGATTTTCCCGGTTCAAACCGTACCGGTTTTGATACTGTTTCTGACTTATCGTACATTTCCTTGGTGCTCTTGCCCCATCACGGGACCGTCCCGGCAACCGCCAGCCGATTAGCAACGGGCCACTACAGGAACCCATGAAAGCCCGCTTCCCTGCATGATCTGGAATAGTACAGCCCGATGGGGATAACCCGGAAGCAGACCGGGAGCAGCTGCAGAAGCGCAGAATCAGAGTCAGACACAGCCAGAGCCAAAACCAATTCTGACATAACGTTGCAAAATGCATTTAAAAGCGTTATTGTACAACTACGTTAAAATATACAGAGACCACATAAAATGTGCTTAAAAAGCCAAATACGGCGTTATAGGAGTGTTTAAGGCATAGTTCCCCAAAACAAAACGCCTAAAAGCGTACAGAAACAAGACCGCCGGAGCGATCATAAGCAAAGCCTGCATAGCTTCGCACAGTCCGAAAGTATAAAGACCAGACCGGGCAAAGTGTCCGCGCAACTATACAGAGTAATAATAACCCCGTTGTGCTCTGCCGTCAATCCCCTGTTATCAATTCGACAATTGACGATTTAAGGCGGTTTTATATGCTTGTGATAAAATATACCAGAATTACGCTAAAAACTGTTAAAACGCCAAATAGAAGCCGATACAGTTATATATAATTGTCAATGCGCATCAAACCGGGGAACAAGCCCCGGTAAAGTCCCGGCACAGGTCGCGAACCACCGCCGCCCGGAGCGGATGCAGGACACCAGAAAAAGAGCAGCGTTTTACTGCTCTAAATAGTTTATATTTGCAACCTGGGGCAAGTCCCGGAAGAACTCAGAAAAGCCGCCGTCAGTAATATTGTACTGGCGGTCAGAAGTCGGAATTATATAGCCGTCCTTTATTTCCATACAGGAAAGTTGCAAATATCCTTGTTTTTTTGTAGATTTATGCAGGGCGTACCGCAGGAACGACACAGCCCCAGACTGGCACCGCACCGGCGGCAAGTCGTACCAGATCAGCGGGACAGAGCCGGAAGCGACCGCATTAAATACTTTTCTGGCGTCCTTTTCTGCCAATTCTTTAATTTTATCGACTTCGGAAAAATCGCGGCTTTTTATTGCCGCGGCTGTCTGTTTTGGCGTTGGTTTTATAATCTTTTTTATCATTTCTTACCCTCCATTTAATTAGAAAAACAGGCGGGAAAGTCCCGCCCGGAATTAATGAGCATTGTTATAATATGCCTGTTCTAGTTCATTGCATTTTTGCCACAGTTCCGCATCTGACCCCATAACCCTTGAAGCATCAGCCCACGGCACATTGTCCAAAAGATATTGATAACGCTTGATTTCCGGCATAGAATGCAACCAGTTTTCCCAGTTTGCGCGGTTAGCATCTGCGGCATGTTCGATTTTTAACAGATCAGCCCCCGGTACATATCCGGATTTGACATACCACGAAATTTTGCCACAGTCCGCAATGTGCGCAATAATTTTATAGTCTCCATTTTCTTCTACTGCTTTATTACAAACAGTTGTTCCATTTCCAAGACAGCACATAAATAATTCGAATTTTCTCATCTTTTAATCCTCCTGATTATTATTTTAAAAGACCGCCAGGGAAATGCTCCCCGGTACGCTTTCCGGCCTAGTATGCTTTTTCTTTCACGATTTCAGCAGCTATTATTTGTTGTTCGAGAAAATACCGCAGGCCGCCATCCCCAAAACGCTTCAAATAATATTCTGCCAGTTCTTCAGTTGTGAATTTTTCTAGCGCCGTGCCGATATCGGAATAAATTCCAAAATAGGTATTTTCACGATCTGAAATTGCCCGATCAATTTTATTTTTGGGCTTTTCTGGCTCTCTTGTTTCAACAACTACGAGCCGATCAGCTCCCATTTTACGGGGACTGATTTCACCGCTTTCGAAACTTTTCAACATGAAAGTAATTGTTTTTCCGGTTTTGCTCGGGTTGATTTCAACCACCTCTGATTTATAGCCAAAGTTCCACACGATAACATCACCAATTTTCAATTTCTTTGTTGGTGTTCCTTCCCGATGGCCGGATATTCCTTGCAATTTAACTGTATTTGCCATAGCTTCACGCCTCCTTTAAAATATTCAAAATCTTTTTGCAAGCTGCAATATATTTATCTGTCAGCACTTCATTTTTGAAGTGTTCACCACGTGCCCGGGATTTGAGCCAATCAATAACGCCGGTGCGGTTGTTTCGTAGCTCTTCCAGAAATTCATCATATGAGGAAAAATCCTCGTTTTTGATAAGTTCCGGGACAAACCGAGCAAAACCAAATATTGCATTTGAACCGTTTGGCTCTCTACGGATGCAACCGCCGTAAAACTTGCTTGCGGTTCCTTCACAGTTTTTATGAAGTGCTTTGCAGCCATAGCACATTGAATTATATTTCAGGCTTTCAATTGCCTGTTCTCTTTCTTTTCTTGCCTGCTCCTGCTCAGGAGTTAAAATCATTGTATTTTTCATAGTTTATTTACCTCTCTTTTCTATTTTTTTTGAAGTCCGGCGGTTGCGTTGGGGCTACGGCTTGACCGCCGCCGGAGGGAATTATTTGATTTTTGCATCTGTCCAAAGATCAAGGATAGAGCGAAAACAATTTAAGTCATCAACCAGAAAACCGCCGTCGTTAATATGGAATATTGCGTAATCCCCATATTTTTCGTTTATGTCCTGAATGTAATTATAAAATTTTTCGAACCGTTCCAGGCGGTCAGTGTCGAGCATGTACCACTTATGCCCATCCGGAAACTGTTATTTTGCTTTTCTTGTCGTCCTGTGTGGTGCGGTCAATCATTGTAAACACCGCCCAATTTAAATACTTTGTATATTTATTCATTGTTTTTTCTCCTGTTCGTTATTCGTCCATCGTTCTAAAATTTACATAATTGTAGATTCTTATAAGTTGCAAGTATAATTTATCCATTGAAATATCATTTACGTCATCAACAAATTTTCCATTCTGTGATGTAGAAATTGAAACAAGCGTATCAGAATCATAATTCTTATGAATGTACAATTCAAGATCCCCATTTTTTCCAAACCACTTGATTGTCAAATCATTATCTAATTCAAGAGCTTTGCACATTTCTACAATTCTATTAAGATAAGATTTTGTTTTCATTCCATACCTCCTACTTTTCAACAACCATTAAAACAACTTTCCCGTCTTTCTCTACAATGTCAAACTTTTTGATTTTATCCTGCACATCTTCTGGAATTTCCTCAACTGAAAAATCATACAAAAATGTCATTGCATCATTGTAATATTCCACAACGTCAATTCTTCTCATTGAGCTTTCTAATAACTTCTTTAATTTCATCTTATATTCCTCCTTGTTTTTCTGTTCTCTGTTGATGGTTATATCATACCAGATATAACGCACATATACAAGATGGAATAATACACAAATAACGCACATATAAAACGATTAAAACTGTATAATATGTATAACGCACATATAACTATTGACAATATAACGCACATACATTATAATAGAAGAAAAATTAAAGAGGAGGAACAGCGAATAATGGCAACTGATGCACAGAGAAAAGCGGTTAGAAACTATGAGAAAAACAATTATAGATTGAATATTGTATTTCCTAAGGAAACAAAGGAGAGAATAGAAAACCTACATCTAAATAAAAGTAATAGTGCTTTTATTCGCGATACGGTTCTTGCAGAACTGGAAAGGCTTGAAAAAATATTGAAATAACGCACATATATACTTGACATATAACGCACATAGATATATAATAAAGACAGTTAAAGAAAAATTGGAGAAGTTCTGGCTGACGGGAACAAGGAAGAGTGTAGAGCAGCTAGACTATATTTTGTACAAGGTTTCATACATGGAAGAACAAGTTAAGAGTGATTTTAATATTTCCATTTTGGAAAGACGCAAAATAAGCCCCTGAGAGATAACCCCGGGGGCTTTTATTGTCTTATTCTGGCGGCGTAACGACGGCGCGGCACTCAGCCGGTAAACAGCCCCACCGCCGAAGCTGTTATAATACATTTATCACAAAACTGTTGAAGTTGTCAAGCAAAATTTTTTTTATTTTGGGGCTTGATTTTTAAAATCGATGTGGATAAAATAAAAATAACGACAGGCGATGGAACTCAGGACGGGAGCTGCAAGCCAGAGCGCGAAAAGAATATTGATTAATCAGCCAGATCATGCCGGATAAGGTGCCGGAAGGTCTGGCTTTTTGTGTTTAATAGCCATAAAATGACCGTATTACATGACGTATAAGTATATAATAACTGGTTTTATAATCCCGTCCTAGATTCTAGAGACCTAGAGTTTATTAATATATATACTATACAGTACCGTATAGATATATAGAGTTAATAAGAGTAATGTAACGGTAAAAATAAAATTAAATAGACTGTTGACAGTGATATAAAAGTATGATAAAACAGAATTAACAATTGAATAAGCCGAAAGGCAATAAGAATAATAAGACTATTTAAGACGATTAAAACCGAGCAGATCGGAAAGAAGAAAGGGATTTAGAAAGATCCCGGATTGTATCTGCGAACGTGTTTTTGTCGTCTTTTTTTATTTTATTAGCGTTATGAAGTGAGGTGATATAGTGAGAACAACGGAGGAACTCTTAGAGAATTTTGAAGATGAAACACATAATTTTTTGCAGGCTTTTTGTGAAAAATATAAATTTGATAGTCCGATGGAGATGAAGCAAAACACCTTTGAAGCCGCCATATCATACGCTGGAGATCAAATATTTTTAAAATCTGATGATGTGACACTGAAATATAATCGACAGACCATTATTGATACAGATAACGCACCGTTAATAGAATATATATTAGATAGATATGAGCAAATATGTACAATATACAACAAAGAAGTCACATTGCAAGGATTTAGCAAGTATACAAAAATAGGCAGACAAACAATGTATAACTGGCTGAATGGAGAGTACAAAACTAAGATATACATAGATGTAAATGGCAATGTTATACATGATATACAAGAGTGGAAGCTGAATAAGAGGGGCGAATACAGGGAGATTGCAAGCACTGCGCACTTAGACATTATGAAAAAATTAGAAGAAATGGACGAGCACTCTCTTGCAAATATCAGCATTGGCGACAGGAATAACACGGGCGCAGCCATGAAGTTAAATACTAAATTCAGGTGGAATGCACCGAATGGGCGGAGCGCAGAGGACAAGCAGGATAAACCACGAGAGAGCTTGGAACAGATCAAAGAAGAGTTTGGAGGTTTGCTGACAGGAGAGTGAGGTAAGATAGGACGTATCAAGAGCCTAGAAATGTACATAACCCACGGACAAACGGCACGAAAACAAGGCAAATTAGTAGAAACTGTGCAATATATACAAATGCAATTTGAATAATTGTGCAATATGTACATTAATCTATATAAAAAACTGTTGTTTTTCTTATAGATGCAATATTCTGACAATTATCTGCTATATATTTCTTTCTTGGTCACTGCCGCAGGCTATTAAAGGTCAGCGTTAAACCAGGGAAGCGGGAACCCATGGGGCGGCGGGCTTCCCTGGTAGCGTCCGGCATGGATACCGGGAGGGGGGGCTATATAAGCCACAGCACACGCCGAGTGAGTACTCCGAGTTCCCGAAAAATTAAAAAAGCCTTCTCCAACAGCAAGGCTTAAAAATTCCAAAAAAATAAAAAGAGCCCCTTGCCAGAAAGGCGAAATAATGAAACAGATCGTAAATAATGACGGATATCTGAGATCAGCGTTAATGGATGTAGCTAATCAGCTTTTGAATATTTGTAATGAAACAGGAATCACGAACATTCAATTAACAACAGCATCTTGGGAAAACGATAAAGGCATTACACTTTTAGCAAAAGCCGGAGATAAACCGATTCTTTCAGTAAAAATGGATACTGCCTATGAAAAAGAATAACTCTCAGGGCGAATCAATCAGAATCCGGCTCACATATCAGTTAGAGCAAAAACTCATTGCCGAGAAGAATCGAACCGGTAAGAGTGTGTCACAAATCACCAGAGAAGTGTTGGAGCAATATTTCCGAAGGAGATAGGCAAAACGCCGACTCAATTTTTCTCAAAAAATAAAAAAGAGGTTTTTATATGTCAGAAGAATACAGTGAACGCTTTGATGAACTTCGTAAGAATCGAGTCGAGGTAAGCTATCATAAATACGGTCCTGCCAGGAAGAATTTTAAAACCGGGAACGTGCAGGCGCTTCAGTCCATGGAACGGTGTATTGAGAAATATAATTCCACCGGAAACACAGAATATCTCGTGGATGCAGCAAATTACCTCATGTTCGAGTTTATGTATCCGCAGCATCCTAAAGCACACTTCAAAGCTACAGACAGCAAAGATAGCGCCGGGATAGTCGGAATCAGCGTAAAGGAAATGGAGGGCTTTAAGAATGAACAGTACTAATGCTTTAAAAGTAAAGATATTTAATCCCAATGGAAGCGGTTGGCGTGAAAACAAATGCGTAGTTAATGGAAAAGAAATCCCAAGAGTAAAATCGGTTGACTTCCATGTTGCTGTCGATGAAATTCCGACATTTGAGTTTGAAATATCCGGTCTGCCGGATATAGAAATGTTTGGAGATATCCGATTTCGATTTACACCAGAATCCGTGACCGACGCAGTAGCCGTTTTAAGGCACGAACTTCTTACACATGGAGAAGTTTACAATGGTTTCAAAGCAAGCCTCAAAACAGCCGTTGAGAAGTACTGTACATGCGGTCTACCATTCGAACCCGAAGAAGAAACCGCTGGTAAGATTCTTGATTTTATGATCGGAGAGGAACAGAAAGAATGATTCTTGCAAAATTCGTAGCAGCCATGTTGGATATAACGTTTTTTACATTTGTTTTGGCGTTCCTAATATCTCAGGACGAAGCCGAAAAGAAAAGCAATTCAATAGCATCGGCAGTATTTATATTGATGGAAATTTGTTTCGCAGTTAATGCAGTTGTAATTTTTAGGTTATAAGGAGAACCCAATGTGGTTAGCATTCACAATACAAATTCCCCTGTTCACCATACTGATTGAACGGGTGAAAATACAAGAAAAGAAGAAACCTGTCGTTCTCAGGTTAGGGAAAGCCTTTGAATCTGACAGGTCGAGGCATCCAGAGTAGCTTAGGTCTGCGTTGGTGAAACACTGATGAGATTAATTATTTCCCGGATCATCTGTAAAGTAACTGGCGCGGACTTAACAATGTCATGGATGCTTTCTAAAACACCAGAATATATCACTTCCCGGGAGTGTTGTCCCGGGAAATCAATGGGCTATCGCCAAGCGGTAAGGCTCAGCACTTTGACTGCTGAATTCGTGGGTTCGAATCCCACTAGCCTAGTTAGCTATATCATTGGCATGATATAGTTCCTCTGAAATACCATCTATCCCATCAGGGGATGGATAAAGGGGCTTCAAACGTCCCGGATGGTTTCCACATTTTGTGGAGCAGCGGACCCTTTGTTGCGACTGAGAGGGCAAGAATCGCAACAGTGGAGATAATTACTCTTGAACTGCAATAAAAAAAGTCTCCACTCAGGAAGTTTAGCTCAATTGGTCAGAGCATTCGGCTCATAACCGAAAGGTTCCGGGTTCGAGTCCGGGAACTTCCATTACTTCTATTAATACCGCCCGAGCCGTTATCCGGGTAGAAAAACTTATCAGAATTATGACGTTTGTGACTATGATGACCACGATACGGCGTGCAGATCACATAGAATCATTTCCGTCTTCTGATAACATTCCAGAGTTTTAGAGTTGCGCACAACTCTTGGAGTTTCGAGGAATGTAAAAAGGAAATTCGGCGTTCTTCCCGTATTTCTAAAAAAGCAAATATCCGAAACAACTCCGTGAATCCAGACGCGGTTATCAAATTGGATAGTGGAAAGCATAACACGATAAACCTATTGCTAACCGGCGAATTGCCGGTTCTGGGAGAATATTCCGTAGAGGTAGCGGTGCAGACTGTAAATCTGTTGCCTTCGGGCTCGGGTGGTTCGACTCCATCTTCTCCCATTGATTAATTAGAGACTGAAAGTTCAGAGTGGAAGAAAGCATGGGATTAATATAGGAATGTATATGTCCGAGTTCCGAATATATTGTTTCTTATCGGTATGAGTTTTCTTCCTTGGGTAGTCAATAAGTGAATATGCCGTTGTTCTACGAAACATTACATAATTCTTCTAATTAATCTCTTATGGCAGGATAGAGAAGTGGAATCTCACAAGGCTCATAACCTTGAGATCGGCGGTTCGAATCCGCCTCCTGCAATTCGTGGAATGTACGCTAGTGGCAAACTGACAGAGTCGCGCTCTGGTCTCCGGTTCGATTCCGGACGTTCCACTTTAATCCGCTTAGAATTATGCTGTCTGTTCACGGGCGGTCTATGGCTCAGGTGGATTATTGAAGCATAGCTCAGTGGTAGAGCAGTGGTCTCCAAAATCACGTGCCGAGGGTTCGATTCCTTCTGCTTCAGTTCCAATGAATTGCAATCATTGGAATCTTTTTTTCTTACTTCGTGTGGTTCTAGTGTTTCTCGTTGGGAGATTTATGCCGTTCAAGCCGGCGCACTGGACTTTTTAAGTTCAGGAGATACTTATGGATGCAAAAGAATGTAAATATTGTTAAATATTGTTGTACGTGTAAATGGTATGCATTAGAAGAAGGCGTCTGTTGTAATGAAGACAGTGAACATTGTGCAGATTTCAGATGTCTTGATGATAGTTGCGAATGTTGGGAGGGCATAGAAAATGAGAAAACAGGAAATAATTTACATCACAACTGACTATAAAGATGCAGACTATTTTTTGAGGAAACTATGTGAACCCGGAATAATATCAGATTCTTACATTCACGTTAATAAAAAGAAGAAAACACTTGAGACCAGTAATTTTCAAGTTCAAGCAGTTGCTCTTTCGGGTTCTCACAATTTCATCACAAGATCGGCTGTAGATTTTTACTTGATAAGCGATAAACCACTCATAGTTCGATTATCAGAGCTTACACGTAGATATGAAGAATTGGAAACGATAAAAATGCGCTTGTCTCTATGCGCAAAAGAAATAGATTTTAAAAAACTTATTGATATTTTGAACGGTGTGTGAAAATGAAGATTTTTGGCAAAGAAATTAAAGACGAATGTTCTAAATGCGGAAATATCCTTGAATGTGAGTTGTTCCGTCAAGGACATGGAATAAAGCAGGAACGTGAGAATATAGCGAAGATGATCGAATGCCAGATGGAACACAGGGAGGAAAGAGAGAAATGATTAAGATTTTGAAACCTGGTACATTAAAAGAAGCAACTTGTGACAAATGTGGTGCAGTATTGAGCTATGACGAATCCGAAGATGTGAAAGAGGAAAACGTGGAGAATCATTTTGCTACAAATATGCCATCTGGATTCGGATACAAGAAAAAATACATTATTTGCCCGAAGTGCAAGAACAAAATCATTTTAAGTTCAACCAGATAGGGGGAATATTAGTGTTCAAAAAGATATTTAATCTCTACATAAGATATAAAACTAAAAACCTCAAAGCAATTCCGCTGTTCGTAATGACATTTAACTGGAAGAAATTCCAGGAAGACGGTAAAAAGGATAGTTGCACACTATATTCAATACATCCAGACATTGCAAACGACCCGTTCTTAAAAGAAAAGTTGTCTGAATGAGTGGATTATATTCGAGATAACTATGACATGGAAATATTCACAAAAATTTAGTGGGAGGGAACCAGATGCAAATAGGAGATTTAGAAAAATGGAGCATAGATCAACTCAAAATTGAAGTTGTTAGGTTGGCGACAGTGTGTGAGAAGAAACAACATGAAATTTTAGACAAAAATGATAAAATCAACGAGCTTCAGGCTGAACTTGATAAAATGTGCGATTACAACAATGAGTTAAAAAGGCAGGTAAGCGAAAAAGCAGATACGCCATTTTATGATGAACCTGCGGAAATCGCAAAATGCCACAGACAGCATCAGGACGATTGCACTACGATTAACCAGTTACATACGACACTTGATGTTCTGATTGATAGATATTCAAATTTGAGAAAGATTCATGGTTTGAGCCTATGAGAATTAATTATTCAGGCACCTATATTGGATTTTTTAATACCGTATATAATCTTGAGGAAGAATGTCACCGTATGAATATCCCGACCAGATTCTATCCAGACAAATATGTACTTCTGGCAGGAAATACTGTTTTGTTTCATAAAAATCCAAAACGTTCCGATTACATCGGTGATAACTACAAAACAATTTTGACCTTAGTAAGAAAGGACAACGGTAAATGAGCATTAAAACAGCACTTGAATCTGAGGGGATAGATTTCTCTCAGGTAATGAACCCACCGGAGTCGTGGGACGGACGGGCATTAATAAAGAACATCAATGGCAAACTGTGGTATTGTTGCCCTTTTTGCGAGAAGAAAGCACTTCTGATTAGCCCAGAGACAAAAATTCGGCATCTTAAATTGAAATGCAAGGGTAGCAACTGCAAGAAAGAATTTGAGGTAAATGTATGAAACTCCCAGAATTTGAAAAATGTAAATGTTGTAAAATACGTAAACTTAATAACGGAGATATTCGTTTATGTTGTGAACCGCCATTTTGGGAATACTTCCATACTACGTGTGAAGAAAGAAGAACAGAGCACCCAGAACAATGCAAAGAAATATTCGAAAAAATCGAAGACAACAAAGTATATACAGCAGAATACACTAACGTTCCAATAATAATTATGAAACCATACGAATCAGCAATATCTTCGTTTCTTGTTATGGTAGAACAAGAAACAGAATATGCCAGTTTTGTAGCTGATGTAATTGGTAGATTAGACTATGGCGAAACACTTATGGTGAAAGTAGGAGAAAGTGAGATTCCATTTAAGGTAATTCACATTGGAATCTCCGATAATACTTTTCCAATACGCTTTGAACTTATGGCGAAACAGGTTGGAACATTTTCAACTGGAAGATGGGAAAAGATATTGAGAGGTATTTTGAATGAAAATAAGTCTTAAACGAATTAAATGCATTTTAACAGGTGGATGCAAGTTCAAAAGTTCGGATACAAAATCGAAATGTAATGACAAAGAAAAGACTTGCACTATTACAGAAACTTGCTACAAATGTGGAAAAAAGTATACAGTTATATTTACTTATAAACAGTTAGGTATTCCAGTGAGGTGAAGGGAGAGTTTATGAAGAAAATATTTTTTGCTGCGCTATTATCAATGATGCTGTTTGGATTAACGGCATGTCAATCGACAACAAGAAATTTGGGTGGCACAACCACAATAAAATTAAAACCAGGTGTAAAACTGGAAGAAATCACATGGAAAGACGATGATTTGTGGTATCTTACTCGACCAATGAGAGATAACGAATCAGCCGAAACACATACATTTGACCAGTCAACTGATTTTGGTTTCGAAGGTCAAGTAATTATTATTGAGAAGAATAAATAAATCAGTCAGAGAGCCAGAAAGGAGTGCCATTATGAGTGACTTGAAGATATTTACAGAAAACATCGAACCAGAAGCATTAAACCAGATTTATACATTGATAAAACAGCCTGCATTTTCTGAATGTAAGGTACGAATCATGCCAGATGTTCACGCAGGATCAGGGTGTGTAATTGGTTTTACTGCTGATCTCGGAGATAAAGTAATTCCGAACATTGTTGGCGTGGACATTGGATGTGGAATGCTTACAACACAAATTCCTACCGATGTAGGAACAATAGATTTTAAAAACCTTGATGAAGTAATAAGAAACAATGTTCCGGCAGGAAGAAATGTACGTGACGAAATCATAAATTTTGAAGAATTAGAAGAACTTCACTGCTTCCATCAGCTTAAAAATATCGAATGGATTCGTAGGAGCCTTGGTACGCTTGGGGGCGGAAATCATTTTATTGAAGTTGACGCTGACTCGAAAGGGACAAATTATCTTGTAATTCACACCGGAAGCCGCAACCTTGGAAAACAAGTAGCTGAAATATATCAGAAAATTGCCATAGAAGATATGCAAGGCGCAGATAAACTTGAAGCTGAAATACAAAAATTAGTAAAAGAATACAAGCATTCTGGCAGGCGCAAGGAAATCCAAAATGGCATTGATGAATTAAAACGAAAATGGAAGCCGGACAAACTGGGTATTCCGAAAGAATTGTGTTACTTGACAGGAGAACACAGAAAACTATATCTGCATGATATGAAAATTTGTCAAGAATTTGCAAGAATAAACAGACGATGCATACAGAGTGCCATCTTCTACACTATGAATTGGACACTTCAAAGAAATACATGGTTTGACACGATTCATAATTATATTGACCACGATACAAATATTGTTCGTAAAGGTGCAATATCAGCTAAATATGGCGAAAAAGTCCTTATTCCAATGAATATGCGAGACGGATGCATTATTGCAGTTGGGAAAGGAAACGAGGATTGGAACTGTTCAGCCCCGCATGGTGCAGGACGTATTATGAGCCGATCAAAGGCAAAAGAAAATATCTCATTAGAAAAATTTAAGGAGTCTATGGACGGGATATACACAACATCCGTTCAGAAATCTACAATTGATGAAAGCCCTATGGCTTACAAACCGCCGAAAGAAATTATTGATAACATCAAAGATACTGTAGAAATAGTTGATATTATCAAACCTATATATAACTTCAAAGCAAGTGAATAACAGTCAGAGAGCCACATGAGAGCCAGACTAAATCCTAAGAAGAAAGGAGGTCTGGCTCTATTTTTATGCAAAAAATTATTGAAGAATCACCGGAATGGTATGTGATGATCGGAAATAACATCATCAACAGTAATTTAAGCCCGGAAACAAAGTGGAATAAGTTATATTCCCTTGTCTACTTAATGGATGAAAAACATTCTTTCAAAGAATACCCGAATTATCGTGAAAAAGGCATAGTATTAAGCAATATTGGAAAAGAAGCTGCGCTTAATCAGTTGATTCAAACAGGTTCAAAAGAATTTGAAGACCTCTACTACAAATATCTTCTGTTCGAAGCCCGAAACTATCAGGTTGACAGTGGTCTACTGTATCTGGAAAAGAACAGAATCTTAAAAGAACGCTTCTATCAGCCAAGAAGAAATGTGTTCTTGAAGCACAATATCATCGGCTCTTTACAAGACTTGATGGATGATAAACTTGATATATTTGCGCTGAGCGTACCACCCGGTTGCGGAAAATCAACTCTCGAAGATTTTTTTCTTTCGCTAGTTGGCGGGTGGTTTCCGAATGATTTCAACCTGTCATCAGCGCACAGTAGTATTCTGACACGTTCGCTTTATGATGGAGTTCTGGAAATCATAAATGATCCGGTTGAGTACACATGGCATGAGATTTTTCCGAATGTAGAAATACAGGGAACAAATGCAAAGGAAACTACGGTCAATCTCGAAAGAAACGGACGATTTAAGACTTGGACGTTCAGATCCATTGATGGTTCATTGACAGGAGCAACCCGTTGTAACAGATTTCTTACCGCCGATGACCTTGTGTCTGGTATCGAAGAAGCACTGAACAAGAATCGACTGGACACCTTATGGACAAAAGTAGTAAATGACTTGCGTTCCCGTAGACTAGAGGGCTGCAAGGAGTTTTATATAGCTACAAGATGGTCAGTGCATGACCCTATTGGGAAACTACAGCAGCTATACTCCGGAAATCCAAGAGCAAGATTCATAGCTGTTCCGGCACTTGACGAGAATGGCAAGAGCAATTTTATGTTTACCGTAAATGGATTTTCTGAGAAGTATTTCAACGACGCTAAAGAGTCCATGGACGAAATCTCTTACAACTGCCTTTATCAGCAGCAACCGGTAGAACGTGAAGGATTGTTACTTCCGCCAGATAAGCTAAAAAGATTTTTCTTTGTCAGAGAAGACGTGCCCGATGGATGCACAGATGAATATGCAATTATACCAGACAGAGAAGCAGACGCGATATGGGCAGTATGCGATACGAAAGACAAAGGAACTGACTTTGAATCATTACCTATTGCATATCAATATGGGGATAAATTTTTTATCCCGGACGTTGTTTTCGATGATACCACAGATTATGACATCCTGGACAGAAAGACTGCTGATATCTTAATAAAACACAATCCGCATAAAATCAGATTCGAGTCAAATAACGTAGGAAATCGTGTTGCGCACAACATTCAAAAGATAATCTCAGGGAAATGCCGAGCGGATATCGAAACAAGACCTACGCAAGCAAATAAAGAAACAAAAATTCTTGTAAATTCTGATTACATATCAAAACATTTTTATTTTTTACATCCGAGCCAGTATAAACCAAAATCCGACTACGGATTATTTATGGCAAATGTAACCACATATACCACAAGAGCAAAAGTAGCTCACGATGATGGCCCGGACAGCTTGGCAATGATGGCAGAGTACGTGCAGAATCCATTAGGTGGGAAAGCAACTGCAATGCACAATCCATTTTGGGGAAGGAGATAATATGACCACAAGAGAATATTTAGGGCAAATTCAGCGTTGCAATAAAATAATCAACAATAAGTACATAGAAATTGAGCAGCTAAAATCTCACGCAATGGGATTAAATTCATTCTCTTATGGAGAACGGGTTCAAACATCTCCCAGCCATGATAAAATGGGTGACTTAGTTGCAAAGATTGTAGATTTGCAGTCTGAAATTCAAGATATCACATATGAGTATATTGAAATAAGGTCTGAAGTGGTCAGGACAATTGACTCTGTGAAAAATCCTGTGCTGTACGATATTTTATTTAAAAAATATATTGAGGGGAAACCACTCAATATAATTGCTGATGAAGTAGGCTATTCTTACCAAAGAACAAAAGAACTTCATCTGGATGCAATATCTGCTATAAAAATATTAAAAGGATTTGATTCATAAACTTCATACTGAATCGTACTTAAAAAAGTTGTATAATATAAGCTGTAAAATAAGCACCGGGGAAGAATCCTTGGTGCTTTTTTCACGCAAAAAAATAGGAGGACAGGCAGTGAGGAGAAACAAAACAAACTTTGTTGACCTATGCCAAGGAGAATTTGGTAGAAAGACTGCCTATACTGGCGTTGATCGGATTACTCCCCAGAATGTGGCACAGGTCCTTTCTGATACAATCGGAATCCACAACAGGAATAGAACCCTGATGGATTATCTTTACAGATATTACAAAGGCGATCAGCCAATTTTATACCGTCAAAAACTTGTTCGACCAGAGGTCAACAATAAAGTCGTTGAGAATCATGCCCTTGAAACAGTCAAATTCAAGGCAGGACAGATATACGGAGAACCTATCCAATATGTCTGTAAGAAGAAAAAAGCAAGTGAAGAAACAAACGAACAAGTTGATAGGCTCAACGATTATCTGGACGAAGCCAATGCAGACGCCAGAAACATTCAGCTTGGGATATACCAGAGTGCAGTAGGAACTGCATATAAAGCAATTCTGAGAGAAGATGAATGGATAGAAGATGGAGACTTACCACCATTCAGAATATTTATTCCATCACCGCAGGACGTATATATTGTTTATTCAATTGGTACGGGTAAACCAATGCTATCCGTCCAGATTTTAAAAGATGAGAACAATCAGCAGTATTACCAGTGTTATTCTTCCAGACAGTATTTCAAAATACAAAATGGAGCGGTAACAGAATCTGGAATCAATGGGTTTGGCGGTATTCCTATCATTGAATATCCAAATAATCACGACAGACTTTCTGACATTGAAATTGCAATCACAATGTATGATGCAATCAATAAGTATCAATCCGACAGACTGAATGGGGTTGAACAGTTCGTACAAGCTCTGATGAAATTCAAAAACTGTGAGATTGACGAAGCAGAATTTGTAAAAATGATAAAACTCGGCGCTGTATCTGTAAAAGACGTCGGGAATGGAACACAATCAGACGTTGACTTAATGACTGCTGAACTAAATCAGTCAGAGAGCCAGGTTGCTAAAGATGATATTTACAACAATATGCTGATTGTAGAAGCAATGCCGAATCGACAGAGCAATACGGGCGGAGACACAGGAAATGCAGTGTATCTGAGAAATGGTTGGGATTTTGCAGAACGAGACGCAAAATTGGTAGAAGCATTTACGAAAGAAGCTGAAAAAGCATCTGCCAGAATCATTTTGAATATCATCCGAAAAACTTCAATGGATGTAAATATTTCGACCAGAGATTTTGATGTAAAGATCACCAGAAACCCGACAGATAACATGCTTGTCAAAGCACAGGCGCTTGATTATCTGTTTAAGAATAAAATTCATCCGCTTATTGCGCTGATTACTTGTGGATTATTTAGTGATCCACAAAAAGTATATGAAATGAGTTTGCCATATCTCGGAACCATTTATCCGGAGCTGGCAAATCCAGACGCAGAAATGCAGAAAGCACAAGAATTGATTAAAGATTTTAGTCAGAAATCAATTCAAAATCAATCAGCAGTAATTTCTTCCACTGTCGAAGAATAAACGATTTTTACATTAATTATTTAAGGAATCTTGGGAAACTGAGATTCCTTTTTTAATACTCAAAAATATTGCAACAGCCCGTGAGCGTAAATCGGGTACAGATCATGTGCGGAGCGAACCGTGTGAAAAAAGTGTGATGGTCTGAAAGAAAGGAGATTTCTATGACAAGAGAACAGGCAAAACAGGTACTTATCGGCTTTGGAATCGAGGAACCGTCTGAAGAGCAGGTGACTAAATACCTGGATTCTGTTGAATCAGAGACAAAGAAAGTAAAAGAAAAAAACACCTCTCTGAAAGAAAAAGCTGATAAAGCAGATGACCTTCAAAAGGAACTGGATGATTTGAAAGCCCAGAACATGTCTGAGGCTGAGAGACAGGAAGCGGAGCGACAGAAGGAAAAAGCTGAAAACGAAAAGAGGATTTCCGACCTGGAAAAAGCACTTGCCGAATCCAACAGGAAAGCATTTTCCAGTGAAATTACATCTACTTTCGCCAATGCGGGTCTTTCTACAGAAACATACGCAAGTGCTATCAAAGCATTTTCCTACATGCCGGCAGATAAGTCTGAAGACGTAATGAAAGAAGTCAAAACTTTTGTTAATGGAATCTCTGAAGCAAATAAATCAACGCTTGATACCGCAAAGGCCGCATGGGAAAAAGAAGCCCTTGAAAAGACACCTAATCCGGGTGGTGGTAAATCTGGTGGAAAACCAGAAAAGAAAAGCGAAGCATCTGAATATGCAAAAGCGTACTCAGCAAAAATGTGTCCAGAAAATAAACCGGCAGACGATAATGCCCCAGTAAATATTTAAGAAAAGGAGATCTAGATTATGGCTTTTATGAAAACCGAGCAGTACGAATCCACACCTAATATTCTCGAATCCGAGGTAGGACTGGTACTTAAAACCTATACAGCAGAACAGACAAATGCTGAAACCGTTGGAACTAAGAAGATTATCAAAGCAGGTTCTGTATACCCGACAAACGCAACTGGTGCTAAAGGCATTGTGTTTGAAGATGTTGATATGACAGACGATACAAAACGACCGATTTCTGTAATTGTTGCAGGCCGTGTTCTTGAAAAAAGACTTCCGGTAACAGTAGAAACCACTGCAAAAACAGAGCTTGAAAAAGCAGGCATCGTTTTTGTAACTACTACAGACCCAGAATTTTAAGGAGGTATAGCAGATGCCATTTAATATTTTAGAATCAATCACACAGGAAGAAAGACTTAACTTTTCTCAGGATTTCAGCGTAAAAAGACCGGGCATTCTTGACACCATATTCCCGGATGTCAAAACCCAGTTCCTGAAAGCTGAATACTACAGACTTATGGCTGGACAGAGACTTCCAGAGGTAGCATTCGTTCATGCGCTTGATACTGAAGCAGAAATTGGAACAAGACCGGGCTTCGAAAAAGTCCTGACTGAAAAGCTCTTTATTAAGAGAAAAATCAATCAGTCTGAGAGATTACAGCAGGCAATTGAAAATGGTGTGCCGGATGACGAGAACTTAAAGAGATTTGTATTTGATGATGCAGCAAACTTGTTTGAAGGCGTTGTTGCTAGAGCAAATGTCATGAAAGGACAGTTCCTTTCTACTGGCGCAGTAAAAGTCAAAGAAAACAATGTAGATCTGAATATTGATTACGGCGTACCGGCTGATGCAAAGGTCAGTCTTGCAGACTGGTCTAAGCCAGATGCGGACATCATGGGCGATATTCAGAAGATGGTTGCTGTCGCAGAAGACAATGGTTTTGTAGTAAATAAAGCCCTTACATCTCTCAAAATGATTAACTACATGAGAAACAACACTGCAATGCAGACAGCAGTTCTGGGAGCAGCGAACAAACGTCTCTTAACAAAACAGGAGCTTGCAAATCTGCTTATGCAGGAATACGGAATCACAATTGATCGTTGTGACGAAAAATTCAGATTCAGAAAAGCGGATGGTTCTCTCAAAACAGGAAGATACTTCAAAGAAGATGTATTCACTCTGTATGAAGCAGAACCGAACGGTTCATTTGGTACTGGACTCTGGGGCGTAACACCAGAGGAACTTGAATACAGACAGTTTATTCAGGAAGAAAATCGCTCCTTCGTAACACTGTCCATGTGGGCTACGCAAGACCCAGTTGCAGTTTGGACTAAAGCATCAGGCATGTTTGTTCCAGTAGCAGCAAAAGCTAATGGCGGTATCGTGATCGGTACCAAAGCGGGGGAATAACCGGGCATAGTCTTGATGAGAACAGCCAGTCACCAGCTGTATCGAGTGTTGAAGATAATGATTTAACACATAAATACATAGAAAGCGAGCTGTCAAGCATGACTGTACCGCAGTTAAGACAGCTTGCGAGTGACAATGGCTATGCCCTGACTCAAACGAATAAGGCTGGCATAATCGCGGAAATTTTAACTCAACAAGGATAGGTGGTTTGGAATGAACGAAGAGCTTATTAATGATTTGATGAATTATTTATCTGATGACATAGAAAATCCTGAGATGGTTTCTCTATCTGTTAAACGGGCGATTCGTTCATTCAAGAAGAAGAGAAATTATCCTTCTAGTTATACAGACGAAAAAATTTGCAATGATATGGAAAATTGCTATGACTGTATATTTGACTTAGCACTTTTTTTTCTTGTAAAACAAGGTGCTGAGTTTCAAGGTTCGCATTCTGAATCTTCTGTAAACCGAAGTTGGGAATCTGAGACTGAAATCTATATCAATCATGGAGTTTTTCCGTTTGCAGGAAGTTTGACATAAAAAGATGGTTGGGACACGTGACGCACTATCAAGTCCTCCCGAAGCGTCGCTGGGTTGCTTTATTTTCGGATGGGAAGAAGCAAAAATCATGTAGGGAGTGAGAAATGGAGTGGCGATGGGATGTGAACATGAATGTTTTAACGAACACCGCATAGAAGAACTTGAAAAAAATCTTCAACAGATGCAGGAAAGACAATCCGAACGCCATAAGGAATTTTATGAGCGTATCGGAGAACTGGAAAGAAAAACTGCTTTAAGCGAGAATGATTTGAACCATATCAAGTCAACTTTGGATGAGATGAATAACAATATAAAGACTCTCATGGCAGTTCCAGGTAAACGCTACGACACAATCATTGTATGTATCATTACTGCGATTGTTAGTGCAGCGGTAGGATTTATAATAAACGGTATTCTTCCAGTTTAATTCCACTTGTACGGGAGGACGGTGGATATGAATTATACAGACTTTTCAGAAGATGAAAGAAAATATTATCTGAGTCAATCGGGATTTGATTCACGTGAAAAAAAATTTTTTCGGTTAAGAGTTTACGAGGAAAAGACTTTGCTTGAAGCAGCGGAGATTATGGGGTATAGCCCACGAACTATTGACCGAATAAATAGAAAAATTAAACAGAAAATTCAGAAAGTTGCCCCGTCTTATGAACGGGGCTTTTCTTTGTATTGTGGCGAAAATATGGCGAAATAGTGACGTTCAAATGCAGAGTTCCTTCCTATATAATGTAAGCATAAGGAGAAAAATAATATGCTTATGTTAGAGAACCCTTATGAGGGTTTATGGGAAAAGCATCGTTCTATAGATGATATGGATATGATACTTGAATCCCGGATAGGAGGAACGGATTATGGCAGGATACCCGTATTATCCACAACAGCCAATGATAAACAGCCCGTACGGACAAATTCAGCCGTATCAGGACAGACTTGCACAGCTACAAAATAATTATCAGCAAGTAATGCCGTATGGTCAAATGCAAATGTCACAGTTACAACCCATACCGCAGTCCCCTATGTTACAAGGACAGATGGTGGATGGAATTGATACTGTAAAAGCAAAAGATGTGGATATGTCTGGAAACCCTGTTTACTATCCGAAAACAGACGGAACAGAAATCTACAAAAAGCAATTACAGGCAGACGGAAGAAGCAGGATTTTTGTTTACCGACTTGTAAACCCGGACGAACAGCAACTACCGAAGCAGGAAGAAAAGCAGGTTGACATCGAATCCATGTTTAACCAGCTTCGCAATGATGTTTGCTCTGAGATTTCTGGAATAAAAGATTTGTTGCCGACACGAATGTCGGTCTCAAATGATTCCCCAAAACAGCAGAACGGAGGTAAACAGAGATGAATTTCAGCCCAAACGCCATGATGAAAAAGCAATTTGAAAAAATGATCTCTCAGAGGTTCGGAAGTGTCGATAACATGATGAACGATATGAGTAAATTTGCAGGAAATAATCCAACATTGAAGAATGCGTTGGATTTATATAAAAAAGGTGACGCAAGTCAATTGCATCAAATTCAACAGAATGTTTTTGAAGAAAAGCATTTATCTCCAGATGGAATTATCCAGAAATTCCTTGGATTATAACACTTCCCCATAATTGGGTGATTCAGAATCGCTACAATTTGGGATGACAGCCGCGGATGTCTCCTATTGTAAATAATTTATAAGGAGACTAAAAACATGATGAATGGTTCTAATTACAGTCTTAGCGACATTGCCGCCGCTACAGGCTCTAATAACCGTGCCAATGACATGTGGGGCGGTGATGGTTTTTCACTTATTTGGCTCGTGCTGATCTTTGCCATCTTTGGATGGGGCGGCTTCGGCGGCTGGGGCGGTGGCTTCGGCGGTAATGGTGGAAACGGTGCAAATGGTGCAGGATTCCAAGGATGGGCAACCCGTTCAGATATTAGCGAGAGTTTTGCTCTTAATGATATTCAGAACGGTATCAGAGGCATTCAGCAGGGTATCTGTGACAGCACATATGCACTCAACAATACCATGCAGAGTGGCTTCAATGGCGTGAACGTTGGAATGCTTCAGGGCTTCAATGGCGTTCAGCAGGCAATTAACGCTGACACTGTAGCCGGTATGCAGAATACCAATGCATTACAGTCTCAGTTAGCAAATTGTTGCTGCGAAACAAGGGAAGCTATCCAGGGTATCAACTACAACCTGGCTACCAACACTTGCGCTCTCCAGAACACAATGAACAACAACACCAGAGACCTTCTGGAAAACCAAAACAGTAATACAAGAGCAATCCTTGATTTCCTGACTCAGGATAAGATCGCAACATTACAGGCAGAGAATTCTGATCTGAAACGTGCTGCATCTCAGGATCGTCAGTCTGCATTACTTACAACTGCTATGGCTTCTCAGACTCAGCAGTTAATCAATGCAATCAATCCGGCAGCTATTCCGGCATACGTTGTTCCGAATCCAAACACCTACTACGGTGGATGCAACGGATATAACAACGGTTGCTGCTAAGTAACTCACCCTTAGAGGTTGACTAAATTCTAAGAGGTGGGTTGCGGCTCACCTCTTATTTTGATTGAGAGGTAGAAATATGAGTTGTAAAAACGTTTGTAAGCTCTGCAACCATCTTGTAATCAGCCAAGCTGTTGCATTTACAGGAGGCAATCTTGTAATCACACTTCCGGCAGGCAGTTACAACAATGGAGAGAAATATTGTATTGTTGTTGCGCAAAGCATACCGGAGGCAACCACAATTTCTGCTCCGGTAGTAATTCAGATAGGAACGGGAACAACCCTGTATCCATTGCAGAACCGTTGTTGTGCTCAGGTTACAGCGTGTGGCGTAAGAACCAGAACAAAATACGCAACCAGAGTAGCTACGAGTGCAACTGGTGGAGCATTCAAGATGTTAGGAAATCCGGCTTGTAGTCCGAGTAACAATTTGACAGCAATTAATGGTACAGCCCCAACAGCAGATACACCTGTTACGCAGGCTGTTAGAAAGGGGGCACTGTAATGCATAAAGTTGCAATGGAAATGGGAAAATGGGCTATGGAAAAAGCCAAGGCACATGGCTTCGATAATCTCAGTGCTCAAGACTGGGACGATCTGAAGGACTGCATGGAATCTGTGAAATGTGCGATTTGTGCAGATAAAGATTACAGAATCGTAGAAGCTATGGATGAATGCGAACAGGAAGAAAAGTATCTTGGACGCATGGGATATGACAGGTATCGTTATTCCAATGGCAGATTTGCTCCAAAAGGCAAAGGAAGTCGTATGGGATATAAACCATATCTGTACATGGAAGATGATGACTGGATGGGCGAGTATCTGAACAATCCAGAGTTTGAACGCAATATGTACCGCATGGGTTATCATCCAGAATATTCGGACAGGAATATGGGAAATGGCGGTATGAATCGTCAGCAATCCAGATATGGTGAAACCTATGACAGATACAGTGAGAATCGTAGACATTATCATGATTCCAAAGACGCTGAATCAAAGAGAAAAATGGATGATTCCATGAAAGAGTACACAGAAGATATCATCCGCAATATGAAAGAAATGTGGGATGATGCAGACGCATCAATCAGACAGCAGATGAAAACTGATCTGACACGTTTCATACAGCAGATGAATTAAATATGAAATGAAATTTGCCCTTGTTACAGGAATGTAGCAGGGGCTTTTTAGTTGAGAAAAGGATGGTGATAAGCCATGCTAAGACAATTTTATATGAACGGAGACCTATGGAGAGTGCAGTTCGTATCTCCACATGACAGCGTGTTAATTGACCGTACAGGCAATAGAACACTTGGAGTATCGGATTATTCCACTCATATTATTTCAATCGCAAATAACCTTCATGGAGAACTTCTGAACCGTGTGTTTATTCATGAATTAGGACATTGCGTGATGTTCAGCTACGGTCTATTGCCAGAACTTCACCGCATGGTTAAGAAACGGTATTGGGTGGATGCAGAGGAATGGTGTTGCAATCTTCTGGCCGACTATTCTTGTTTCGTGATTGGCACATCCAGAGATATTTTAGGAAACCAGTTCACATATGTAGCTCCTATCGGGGCAGAAAGGATGGTTGCATAGATGGCAAAAGCAGAAAACACAGTTATTTTTGATGGAATCAAGTACAATCCCGGTGACGAATTGCCAGATTTAGGCAGTTGGGTATGTACAGGGGCAAAAGGCATGGTTCGTGATTACGAAGGCCTGTCAAAGGACGTATCGAAACTTCCGCATTACGTACAAAGCGGTTCTTCGGCGTTGTGTCTTGATACTTCTGAATTGTACGAATATCACAAACCTACCGATACATGGTACAAACTGTAGGAGGGCGTGGAATATGGCATTAACAGCGAAAAAAGTATATGCGGTTTTAAGCAGCAAGATTAAGGCTATGGAAGAAAAAATGAAGCATCCGATCACTTATAAAGGAAAAGTAGATACGGTTGATTTACTTCCATTAAGCCCGTCAATTGGTGATATGTACAACATCAGTCAGGCTTCTATATATGGTGTCGCAAACACCATTGTTGTATGGAATGGCACGATATGGGATTCATTCGGCACTATTACGGATGTGACAGACGAACAGGTACAAGAAGCTGTTAACCAATTTTTAACTCAGAACCCTATCGCACCGACATTGACAGATGATGGTGTTCTTATCTTGTAACAGAGGGAGATTAAAATGCGTATATTAAAATTTATCGTAAACAAACAAAAGATAAGACCAGACCCGAATTGCGATTTTAGTGGTTTGGTAAAAGGCACGTCGGGGTACTTAAAAGCATCGTTCTCGTTTTCACCAGAATGGAATGGGTGCAAAGTTGCTGCATCGTTCTGGAGAATGGATCACGAATACCCAGTCCTTGTTCAGAATGGACAGTGTGAAATTCCACAACAAGCATTGTCATGGGATTATTTTTCTTTATCCCTCATGGGGATGAAGGACAATGGCAAATATATTTTAACAACAGACAAAATATTAGTATCTCAAAAGGGGTGATGAATACACATGGCAACAGCTTACGAAATGCTCTTAGAGTCCCAGACAACAGAAGATTCTACTGCAAATGCCGGTGATGTATGCCTGATTAACCCTGATACACGACGGATTATAATTCCAGAAACACTTGTGATTGGCGGTGTAGAATCGGATAAAAATTCCGAGCGAATAAAGTTTTCATGTCCCAAAGTGGTTGGAGATAATCTGGACTTATCAGAATTTCAAATCAGAATAAATTTCAGAAATATCAGTTTAACAATACCGCCGGTGATCGTTAAAGATCAGTATATCTGCGAAGATGTAATTGTAGATGGTGACAATATTTCATTTTCGTGGTTGATCGGACGAAATGCCGCGAAGAATAGAGGAATCTTACAGTTTATTGTGTGTGCAGTAAAGGTAAATTCTGATTCAGAAATCCTGATCGAGTGGAATACCACCTTGGCGCAGGTAGAAGTGCTTGAAGGTATTGAGGTAGGTGAAGTACAGCCTACCGAATCAGAAAAAGATGTGATCGCACAGCTCTTGAAAATAACAAAAGAAACATCTGACCAAGCAGTGACAGCAGTAAACGAAGCAAAGAAACAGGCACTCAAAGAAATCGAAACAGCAAAAGTACTTCCTCGTCTTAGCGATGATGGCATACTTATTTTTTAGGAGGAGGTTAGAAAATGGCAGATTCTATTTTAAAAATACGTACACAAGACGGGGATAAACCCATCGGCTATCCGGGACTTGCGGATAAGCCTGTGGCGAACAAAGAACTTGATACTGAGGGAGCATTTGCGGATGCTAAAGTAGTAGGGGATAAATTCAAAGAAGTAAAGGCTGAAACTGATTCGCTAAAGGAAGATTTAGGTGATTTAGAAAATTTAAAGTATAGAGAATTATATGATAATCTTTTTTATGATTTTTTTGCCAATATCACTAATAAAAGCGGTAATATGACTGAATATGGAAATGCTCAACATATATTTATACAGAATGCCTACTCAAATGGTATTAAACTTGAAAGTGGAAATTATTTAGTTGCGTTCAAACTTACAAATATCAGTTTAAAAAGACAGGCTAATAAGGAGTCATCTTTTGCACTATGCATTATAGATGGTTGGAATAAAAAATACCTCGGTGATATTAAATATTATAACGACGAAAAAGAGTTATTTGTTTATTCTGCTATAGAATTTACAAATGACAATGATATAAAAGTTTCCCCAACTTTAATTTTAAATGGCGGTTTTGAGCCAAATTCCGAATATTCCTTTGATGTAAGTACCATTGCTATTATAAAAAGTAACGCAAATGGATTACCGGAGTCAATTTTGCATTATGGAAATCAGAAAATATATCCTGTTTTTGATATGCATGTCAATTTATCTAATTTTAAAAACGCATATATTCGGGATAAAAAATTGGTTGCTAATGATACTAGTGGAGAATCTGATGTTTCGGCTCAGTATACTGTTGCAAGAATGGAAAATACTGTAAATAAAATTATGTTAAAAGGTATTTTTGATACAAACACAACAATAGCCATTATTACAGAACCTAACGGCATGACAAATGTTACAGATGTTACAAATAGGTCTATTCATGTTACGTTTGGCGCAAATGGTTGCTCGGTTGGCTATTTTGATAATAAAGCATTAACTAACATAAGAAATATATCTTGGGATGGAGACTATATAGGTAAAGAAGTAACTATTGGTTTTGAAATAAGTGGAAACACTATTACAGTTTATCTGCCAAATGGAAACACTTTAACTGAAACTAGTGAAAAGTTAGTGTCTTGTGGTGGAAAATACGCTTTGTGGGAGCATTATATGGGTGGGCTTAATAAAAGACTTTTTCATTCTGCTAAGTTTACAAAGATTTATGCAAAGGACATTGATGGAAATATCCTTTGCGATGATTTTAATAGAGAAAATGGTAGCATTGGCAATTCACCGCAAGGGCATATTTATGGACAATTTACAAATGAAAACCAAACAGGTTGGGTGTTTTAATTAACTAAAGAGGGCTTTAGCTAACTAACAAAATCTCTCATAAATTCACTAAAATATCTATCCAGATAGAGCAAACAGTGCTATAATCGCTATAACAGAACACAAAAAAAGAGGAGCTGGACTCCCGTCTACCAAACAAAAAGTCCAACTCCAAGCACCACAAAGGGTACAGGTATATTATATCACAGTACCTTCCCTTTGTGAACCCAAAAGGAGGGTATTTTTTATGAGAGAACAGTTTATTGACGGGTTCATGGCAGAGTTGAATAGAGAAGTGCCAGATGAATATTTGCACACGATCAGAAACAAACTGGCGCTGTACGTAAATGACTTCGATGTTAAACCGAGAGAAACAGGTGTTGTAAAGTATACTGGTTATTTGCCAGATTTTTACAAAGCATACATTGTGAGTAGGAAAATCGAGGGTTTGAGTAAAAAGACGCTCGAACTCTACAATATTTATCTGGACGACTTCTTTTTCGTAGTCAATAAAAAAGCTGAAGATATTACTGCAAATGACATTCGTGTATATTTGTATAACACTCAGGAGAACAGAGGGTTAAGTAATCGAACACTTGATAGTAGAAGAACCGCCATACACGCTTTCTTTGAGTGGGCTTCAAATGAGGGATATATAGGTAAGAACCCATGTAGAGTTATCAAAAATATCAAATATGAGCGTATCGAAAAGCAACCTCTGACAGATATGGAGTTGGAGAGAATCAGACAGGTATGCGAAACGGTACGCGAAAAAGCGCTAGTTGAATTTCTGTACAGTACCGGAGCTAGGGTTACGGAAGTGTGCGGTGTGAAGAAAACAGATATAGACTTCTACAAAGGTGAAATGATTGTTTTGGGGAAAGGAAATAAGCATAGAACCACATATTTAAATGCCCGTTGTAAATTACTTTTAAAACAATATTTTACAATTAGAGATGATGATTCGGAATATCTTTTCGTGAGCGAAAGAAAGCCACATAAGGTACTTAAAAAAGAGGCAATTGAAAGAATCGTACGAATAATCGGCGAGCGAGCAGAACTGGATAGACCGTTAACACCACACCTGTTTAGACATACCCTTGCGACACTTATGCTCCAAAGATGAACACCGATTACTGAAGTACAGAGGATTCTTGGACACGTTAATATTAACACGACCATGATTTATGCCAAGGTGTCAGACGAAGATGTAAAAGCATCTCATATGAAATATGCAATTTAGATAGAATTCCGGTTCTCTTTTCAATTGCAAAAAAATTTATGTAAATAAAAAAATAGAATATGGAGAGGATTAATGGTCCTCCCCATATTCTTAATCATTGAGTGAAATTGTCAGTATTCGTTTGTATCTTCTTTCTTAGAAATAACAAATGTTTTTATTTTTTTTGATCCAGGAACGTCACCATCGTCAATATGCTTGGCCATACGAAGCATAGACCTTATTTTGGATGAAGACGGATGCTCTTTGCCGCAGTTTGGACAAATTACCTTTTCCGTGTTAATTTGTTCGTTTACGTAATAGTTGCAATTACAAGT
>ERZ1034939.73-NODE-73-length-73754-cov-22.945427_pt1 | contig 73754 bp, 48 predicted proteins | sample MGYA00520626_ERZ1034939 | MGnify/ENA primary metagenome ERZ1034939 (study PRJEB33766, sample SAMN09781751) | gut metagenome | biome: gut microbiome | host: Homo sapiens | place: Madagascar | study: EMG produced TPA metagenomics assembly of the PRJNA485056 data set...
GATAGCCAGACAATGGCTCATGTCGTTCAGCGAGAAGATTACGATGACGCCTTTGTTGTTTATCGGCGTTACCATCATCCTGCTCGTCATCATCGGGCTTTCCGTCATCATCAACTGCTACAAGGTGGCAAACAGTAATCCTGTGAAATATCTCAAGGATGAATAAGTCTCCCGCAGATTTAGATGACACAGATTTAAGGGCGTATGCCCAAATTCAACATTCAACATTTAACATTCAACATTAAATAAAATGATAAAAGTAGAGAATCTTTGCAAGTCATTCCGCACAGAAGATGTGGAGACGATTGCTTTAAATAACGTATCTTTCACAGTAGAAGATGGCGAGTTTGTTGCCATCATGGGACCATCCGGTTGCGGCAAATCCACCTTGCTCAACATCCTCGGTTTGCTCGATAACCCAACTTCTGGAAAATATTTCCTGGGTAATCACGAGGTGGCAAACCTGAAGGAGAAGGAGCGTACCGATGTGAGAAAGGGAGAAATCGGATTTGTGTTCCAAAGCTTCAATCTGATAGATGAATTGAATGTCGAGGAGAACATCGAGCTTCCTCTCACTTACCTCAACATTCCGAAGGCAGAGCGCAAGGAGAAGGTGCAAGCCATCATGAAGCGTATGAATATCAGCCATCGTGCCAAGCATTTTCCTCACCAGCTATCTGGTGGTCAGCAGCAGCGAGTAGCCATTGCCCGCGCCGTGGTTTTCGGTCCTAAGTTGATACTTGCCGATGAGCCAACGGGTAATCTCGACTCCAAGAATGGTGCCGAGGTGATGCATCTGCTCACCGAGCTCAACCACGAGGGTACTACCATCGTGATGGTGACCCACAATGAGCACGATGCCAAGATAGCCAGTCGCACCATCCGCCTCTTTGATGGCGAGGTGGTGAAGGAATAGTTTTGTAGTAGCTTGATTTACGGGATAACAATCCTGAAGGTGGTGGTATTCTCTTCCTTGTCTTGATGCAGGGAGAGGGTGCCGCCACTTACTCTCATGATTTGGCGGGAGAGGGACAAGCCGATGCCGCTTCCTTCCTTCTTCGTGGTGAAGAAAGGGATGAAGATATGGGCGGCGATGTCGTCGGGGATAATGCCGGCATTGTTGGTTACGTCAATGACGATTGCCTCTTGCTCGTTGGCGTATGCTTTGATTCGGATGAAAGCAAGCTTATCTTCTGATACTTCTGTGCTTTCTTTCTCCTTGATAGCCTCCACGGCATTCTTTAGGAGATTGGTTACGACATGGGCGATGAGGCTCTCGTCGGCATATACGATAAGGTCTTTTGGCGATACCTTGATGCTGACCTCATGATTGCATAGCATCGCCATGCGATTCAGGAATGGCTCTACATAGAAGAGGGATGGCTGAGGTTGAGGAACATGGGTGAAGCGGCGATAGTTGTTCACGAAAGAAAGCAACTCTGTGCCTGTCTTGTGAATCGTCTCCAAACCGATGCGGAGGTCTTTTTTGTCAGATTCTTCCAATTCCTTCAGCAAGGTTTCGCTCAATGAAGTTACTGGCGTGATGGTGTTCATAATCTCGTGGGTCAATACTCGGATGAGCTTGATCCAGGAGTCAATCTCCTGATTGCTCAGCTCGTGGCTCACGTCGCTGAGGGCGATGATGCGCACATGTTTGTCTTTGAGCATGGCTTGCGTCTCATGCTTAGACAGATGCTCATCCTTCAGCTTGTCCTTTACTTGATTGAGGTGGGTGAGTATATCGGTATCGAGCAGGCGGAGGGCGGCTTGGTTATGCTGCAATACATTGTCGTGGCTATCCACCACCATGATGCCTGCATCCACCGTGTTCAGTATCTGCTCGTAATATTTCTCACGCTCCATCTGCTCCTCTCTCGTATGCTGCAAGAAATGCTTGATGCGATTGAGCGATTGGTTGATGATTCTGTCGTCCTTTGATACTCCCTCTGTAGGAAACTTAAAAGAGAAATCCACATTGTCGATGGCATCAAAAAGGAAAGTCACCTTCTTGATGTTACGGCGATAGTGACGGTAAAGGCGAATATATCCTGCTATCGCTGCCACCAACAATAGAATGATGATTGCTAACTTAAAGTCCATATCTCTTAATCTTATTATATAGCGTTTGTCGGGAGATGCCCAATCTTGCTGCCACCACGGATAGATTACCCTCACAATCCTTGATGGTTTTCTCTATCATGCGGCGTTCCATCTCATCGAGTGTTTGCACCTCTTCCAGTGGTTTCTCCTTCTTGATAGGGTTGCCGCCGTCGATGTCTTCGGGCATGATGAGATTGCCATCACTGAGGATAACGGCTTTCTCGATGGCATGTTGAAGCTCTCGGATATTGCCATACCAAGGCAACTGGGTGATTTTCTCCGCTGCCTCTGTGGATAACTGGATGTTCACCTTATTATATAGGTCGCCATATTGCTGGAGGAATCTTTGGGCAAGGGGCACGATGTCCTGCTTTCTTTGTCGGAGGGCAGGCAATTCGAGATGGATGGTGTTGATGCGATAGAGTAGGTCCTCTCTGAATTCTCCATTGCTCACCATCTCTTGCAGGTTGCGATTAGTGGCGCAGATGAGGCGCACATTGATAGGTATCTGCGTAGAGCCACCCACCCTCACGATGCTTCTGCGCTGGAGGGCGGTGAGGAGTTTCGCCTGCAAACCATAGGATAGATTTCCTATCTCATCGAGGAAGATGGTACTATCGTTGGCAAGCTCAAACTTGCCAGGCTTATCCGCCTTGGCATCCGTAAAAGCACCCTTCACATGGCCGAAGAGTTCGCTCTCGAAGAGGGTTTCGGTGATGGCTCCCATATCCACAGGTAGCATCTTCTTTCCACTGCGTGTGGATAAACGATGTATCTCGTTGGCTAACACCTCTTTGCCCGTTCCGTTTTCGCCCGTAATCAGGATATTCGCATCCGTTATCGACACTTTATCCACAATGCTGCGCAGATTGTTCATAACTTCGCTATCTCCCCAATACATAGCACTTTGCACAGTTTTCCCACTTTTCTTTGTGGATAACTTATCCACAGCCTTATTTTTGTCCCTAACCTCCAACATGGTGTGGATCATCTTCTCATTGTCGAAGGGTTTTACGATGAAGTCGGCAGCTCCCTCCTTGATGCCCGTCACGGCAAGTTGGATGTCGGCGTAGGCGGTGAAGAGCACCACTTCGGTTTGCGGGCGGAGGCTCTTGATTTCGCGGAGCCAATACAATCCCTCGTTGCCCGAGTTGATGCCACTCGAAAAGTTCATGTCGAGCAATACCACGTCGGGTTTCTCCTCCCTGAGCTTTGTCGGGATGGAATTAGGGTTGGCGATGGTGATGATTTGGGCGAATATGGGCTCGAGCAGCATCCTCACGGTGGTCAGGATGTTGCGATTGTCATCTACAATCAGTAAAGTACCTTGTCTCTTCATTATTGCTGAAATTGCTATTATTTGTGCAAAGTTACACATTTTCTAACGAATCTCCCAATATTTTTAGTACTTTTGCATAAGATAAGCTGCATTCGGCAATTAGAAAGTAAACTTTCATTGCGCTCGTTTGCATTATCTTTGCATAAAATTCTTCCAGCTAAGGGTTAGGAAAACGTTAGGTGGTTAGTATTATAAGCAAACAAAACAAGAAAGAAATCATGCAAATGAGAAAAGAACAGATAGAACAGCTCTTCCGACAGCATTACCCCAGGATGTACCAGCTAGCCTTGGTGCTCCTGAAGGATGAGGCGGCAAGCAAGGACGTGGTGAGCGATGTCTTCGCCGACGTGCTCGATGGGGATGTTGAGTTATTGCCCGATAAGGCAAGAAGCTACTTGTTGGTTTGCGTACGCAACAAATGCCTGACGCTTATCAATCGACAGAAGATGAAGGACAGGGTTCATCACCTGCTGCAACTAGACGCTTCACCCACCATCGCACCTGCCGAGGCAATCGCCGCTGGCATCGACCGTGAGACGGATAAGCAAGAATCCATCCTTGCTTATATGGAGAGTGAACTGACGCCCCAAACGAACCAGGTACTACAACTCCGCTTTCGGCAAAAACTGAAATATCGGGAGATAGCCAGTGAGTTGGGCATCAGCGAAGTGGCGGTGTACAAGCATTTGGCGCAAGGCATCAAGAAATTAAAACAAAAGTTTAACCCTTAGAAATATAGTGAAGATTTTATGGATAAGTTTGAAAAGATATTGGATATGATCGATCATCAGGAGAAATACACTGATGATGAGATTCGTGAGATGTTGCGAGATGAGGAATGTCGCAAGCTCTATCAGACGATGCAAGAGGTGGATTCAGCTCTCCTGAAGCATCAAGCGACAGAAGCGGATGTGGATGAGGCTTGGGAGAAATTCAGCGAAGAGCATCACTTGGAAGAAAGCGCGGAAACGATTCCTATGCAACCCGCCACTCGCTTCTCTTGGCGCAAGATAGCTGCCTCCGTCGCTGGCTTCATCTTGGTTTCTGGCATCGCTTTCGCTGCCATCCACACCTATATCCGCAAGAGCCAGGAGCCTATGCTGATAGCTGAGAATGCGGAGCAGGGGGCGGTGGGCGATTCTTTGAAGAATGATACCGCCAAGGTGGCTACGCCATTGGCGGCGAAGGTCGAGAAACCTGCTGTTCACAAGACCTTTGAGAATGTGGCTTTCGGCAGGATGATGGCAGAGATAGCTGCTTATTACGACTTGCAAGTGAAGTTTGAGAGTGATGAGGCAAAGAGCCTTCGCCTCTATTATGAGTGGGATAGTCATACCAATATAGAGGATGTCATCAAGGAATTAAATCAATTTGAGAATGTGGATATTGCCTTGCAAGGCAATGAAATCATCGTAAAGTAATATGCAATATCTTATGAAAAGATTTTCTATCATAATATGCTTGTTGTGCGCCATCATTTCTAATATGTGCGCCCAACATATCTCTCGCCGCTATCACGACCGCAGCATGTCGGACGTGCTCATCGACCTCGATAAGAGTTCCTCTCGTTATAAGATTAGCTTTATCTATAATGAGTTGGAGGACTTCACCGTTACCCAAAATGTGAATGAGCAGAATATTCCCGCTGCCATTCGCCGTGTGATAGGATTTTATCCGATGAAGATGACCGTGGGCGATAGTTTGATTACCGTAGAGTGCATCCGCAAGGGCGAGCGCAAGCTGATAGGCAGGTTGATGGATAATCACAATCTGCCCGTGGAGTTTGCCAACGTGCAGTTGCTCAGTGCCAAGGATTCTTCTTTCCTCTGCGGTGGCGTGAGCAATGCCAATGGCGACTTTGTGATACCTTGTGAACAGAAGCAAGTCATCATGAAGGTAAGCTACGTGGGGTATAAGACCATCAGCCGATTGGTCACCATCGGGCGCATAGGCACCATCAGGATGCAAGCCGATGCCTACCAGCTCAAGCGAGTGGTGGTGAAGGGCAACCTGCGCACCGACCGTGGCGATCATGCCATCTATACCTTCAATGAGGAGCAAATCAAGAACGCCCGCCATTCGCAAGATCTCATCACCAACATCCCTGGCATCATCACCGACCCAGTGACGGGTAAGACACGCAGCATCGTCAATAAGAAGTTGAAGATTCTCATCAATGGCGTGGCGATGACGAGCGACAACGACCTCAAGTCGATACCTGCCAACAAGATCAAGAAGGTGGAGTATTATGATGCTCCTCCAGCTCGCTACGGTGATGTAGATATCTTGGTCAAGATTGTGACCAAGCCTTTGGATACAGGTTATGCTGTGGGCTTCGATGCCAAGACGGCATTCACCACTGGTTTTGCGAATGGCAACGCCTATTATAAATATAATAAGGGATATAGTCAGTTCTTCGTGGATTACAACATCGAGATGCGCAACTATCATGATTGCATCGGCGAGGATCACTATTCCTTCATGCTTGATGACCGTTTGGCTGATTACCTCTACTCCTATAAGAAGCACTTCGGCTACACCAACAATACGATGAACCTGAAGTATGCTTATAGCAAGCCAGAGGACATCACCTTCCAGATAACCGCCACGCCTAATTATCTGCACACCTTCTATCGTGGCAATGTGGATATCTTGGCGCAAAACAATCCCGAATGGACGAATGGCAAGGGATATAACGACAACTATACCAACACTTTTGGTCCTTCGCTCGACCTCTATCTGAGCAAGCAGTTGCCCCACAAGCAGCAGATAGATGTGGATGTGCTCGGCACGTATTATCACAATGATCAGCAAGACCTCAACCAGCAGTGGAGTGTAGGAGAAGGCAACTCGGCAGCAGCTAAAGACAATTCTACCCTCGTGGATGACAAGATGCGCTCCAAGAATGATTCTTACTCGCTCATCACTGAGGTAAACTATAGCAAGCAGTGGAAGAAGGGAGAGCTGACCTTGGGTTGGAATAACTGGATGAAGTGGTCGGATTATACCATTCGCAATGTGCTCTCTGGGTATGAGCCATACAATAGCTCCTCTCGCTTCAATATTCAGACATTCACTGCCGAATATCAGAATAGCTTAGGTAAGTTGAATTACCGCATCGGTGCCGAGGGCGTATGGCGAGAGCAGAAGTATGAGGACATCAAGAAGACGAACAGCTATATCCGTCCAACTTTCTTGCTCACTTATCCTATCAAGAGTGGCTCCATCCAGTTGCAGACAGTCAATGGCGTGAACTATCCACCGATAGCTAATCTCAATGAGAACACCACCATTATCATCCCTGGGGTAGTGAACCAAGGCAACCCTAATCTTACCTCCAACAATGAGTATGGTGCCTTCCTCCGCATCAATCATTATTCCTCTTGGCTGCAAGGTCAGTTGACATTCTTTGGTGTCTATACCGACAGCCCGATGAGCGTGTATTATGAGTGGCGCACCATCCAGGAACAGAAGTATCTGGTGCAAACCTATGAGAACTCCAACTATCAGTGGTGGTATGGCATGGGATATGCCCTCAACATCAAGCCTTTCAAGAGCGAGTTGCTCAACATCGGCTTGTATGGTTCCTTCGAGCGATACTCCATGAGCAGCGGCATCATCGGCAAGCACAACCAGTGGCGCATCCCGCTCACTTATCAGATCAATGTGCGCAAGGGCAAGTGGGGAGCCTCTTACATCGGCAATATCGTGGCGAAGGAGCCAAGAGGTCCCTATAACTATTGGGACGAGAGTGCCAGCAACTTGTCTGTATATTATCAGCTTGGCAACTGGCGTATCACCGCCACGGGTTATTGGCTCCTGAATGATGCCAAGTACAAGTTTGAAACCATCGACAACCCGATATTGAGTCGCAAGGAGTGGCATACCATTAAGGATAACAACCGCATGGTAAGCATCGGTGTGAGTTGGAACTTCTTCTCCGGCAAGAAGAAGGATATCCAGAAGAATATCAACAACCGAGATGCCGATTCGGGTGCATTCAAATAAAGTTTTAAATTAAGAGAATTAATATCAAGAGAAGGAGTGTCATGTACTTTGATGCTCCTTTTTTTGTTAATTATTCTAATAAATTCATTCCAATTCTTTCCAATGTTTGCAAAATTGGAAAGAATTGAATAAATTTGCAGACGAAATTAATATGTTTTAGTTATGGCAATAGAGAAAGCTCCATCTATATCGCAAGAGGATTTGTTGTCTGCAATGCTCTTGACTCCCAATGACAAAGTGCAGGAAGTGGTAAATAAAGTCAATGAAACTTTTGAATATTGGGATACAATTAAATATAAGAGGTGTCCTGAAGGATGCACTCCCCAGCAATTATGGACATACGTGAAAGCGGCTCGTGTCAAAAGCATGATGTCTGTATGGGGAAAGTATGGTATTACACTAACGCTGACCAATCAAATGCAACGTATGTGTCATGAGATAGATATGAATTGGGGTGGCTCTTGGGGCACAGATTCGATTATTGGGGATGAGAACAAGGAACAGTATCTTGTTGGTTCATTGATGGAAGAGGCTATTTATTCAAGCCAGATGGAGGGGGCGGCTACTACCCGAAAAGTTGCCAAGGAGATGTTGCGTAAGAAAATGACGCCTAAGGACAAATCGCAGCAGATGATAGCAAACAATTATCAGACAATACAATTTATAGTATCTCATAAAGATGCCCTATTGACTCCAGAATTGCTATTGCAGATACATCAGTTGATGACAGAACATACGATGCAGGATCCTCAAGAGGCAGGTTGTTTCAGAAGTAATAACGATGTGGTGGTGGAAAATGGTATTACGCATGAAACGGTTCATATACCACCCACCTATGAAGAGATTCCTAACTTCGTGGAAGACTTGTGTCGCTTTTTCAATGAGCAGGATGCGCCACAGTTTATTCATCCTATCATCCGTGGCATCATCATTCATTTTATGGTGGCATACGTTCATCCTTTTGCTGATGGCAATGGTCGCACGGCACGTGCCTTGTTTTATTGGTACATGCTGAAACAAGGGTATTGGCTCACTGAGTATCTTTCCATTTCGAGGGTTATTGCCAAGTCGAAGAAATCGTACGAGAAAGCCTTTCTTTATACGGAGGCGGATGGCATGGAAATGGGGTATTTTGTGGCTTATAACATGAGGGTACTCCAACAGTCGTTTAAGCAGTTGCAAGATTATATCAAGCGCAAGCAGGAGGAGAAGCGAGCAGCCAATTCTTTCTTGCGTATAGGTAACATCAATACTCGTCAAGCTCAAATCATCAAAATGTTTGCCGATGATTCCAATTTGGTGGTTACGATTGCTGATTTGCAAGCTAAGTTTTTGGTAAGCCCTACTACAGCAAAAGCCGATGTCGTCGGTTTGATGAATATGGGGCTTTTGGCAGAAATTTCCTTCAATAAAGTCAAAAAAGGCTATATAAAGGGGGAGCAATTTGATGAAATAACAAAATCTTAAAATTCCTCCAATTCTTTCCAATTTTGCAAACATTGGAAAGAATTGGAGAAATTTTGTACTTTTGTAAAGCCGCATTTTACAAAAATCGCAAAAATGCAAAGTACGACTTTATAAAATGGAGTATAATGAATGAGCTTTACCCTTGCGTTATCCTTTTGATAATTTCCATTTTGTTCCTTCGGTCGAAGGAGAAGGTGGTGCCGTGGGTTTCCACGTAGTCGAAGAGCATGAATGCTTTGTCGAGAAGCTCGTCTCTCAGGGGTTGCCCCACGGTATCTGCCTCGTGATAGTATAGTTCGGCGAGCATATCCATCTTGGAGAGGCGGGTTTCCTCGTCGGGGATGCCAGCCATCGCCTTCATCACATCGTCGATGGTGGCTATGGAGTAGAAGGCGTAAGGACCCACATACTGGTTGTATAGGTCCTTGATTTCCTCTCGGCGATTTTTTATCTCGTCCTTTTCGAGCATGCGCTCTATGGCTGCCATGAACTCGCGAATCAATCTCTGTATATAATCTCTTTGAAGCATACTATATTTTTTACTGTAACACTGTAACGTTGTAACACATTGTCTTTCGAGGTGCAAAATTACGCAAAATCGGGGGAATGGAGAGGAGGGAGAGCGTTAAAGATGGTTATTTCTGATAAAAAGGTTTACGCAATATGATGGAAAAGAAGTAATTTTGCAATCTCTTTGTAGAAACGTAGTAGATTTTTATAGGATAATAATTTTAGATAAAAACTCAGAAGATAAAAAATGAAGAAAACAATACCAGTGATAGGCATGGCATGCTCCGTATGCTCTGCCAATGTAGAAAAGAAACTCAATTCGCTCGAAGGCATCCACTCTGCCTCCGTGTCCTTGGCTGGCAGAACAGCCCTCGTAGATTATGACCCCGATGTGATTTCACTCGAAGATATGAAGCGGGAAATCAGCAATGCTGGCTACGACCTCGTCATTGAGGCTGATCGTAGCGCAGAGGAAATCACTCGCCGTGAATTTACTCTCCTGAAGCGCAAAACCATCCTCTCTTGGCTCTTCGCCGTCTTGGTGATGGCGTTTTCCATGGGATGGGTGCAGTTTGGCATGCAATCAGATAACCATTCTTCGGCATTTAATAATCAGATAAGCCTCCTTCTTGCCCTCTTCAATATGCTCTATTGTGGCAAGATGTTTTATGTCTCCGCTTGGAAACAGCTGAAGCATGCCACGGCAAACATGGATTCGCTTGTGGCTTTGAGCACCCTCATTGCCTTCCTCTTTAGCGCATTCAATACCTTCTTTGGCGATGTGGCTTGGTCGCCATACGGCATCGAATGGCATACTTACTTCGATGCCTCGGTGATGATTATCACCTTTGTCTTGACAGGTCGCTGCTTGGAGGAGAAGGCGAAGGACGGCACGGCTAGCAGCATCAAGCAGTTGATGGGATTGCAACCCAAGACGGCTCGACTCCTCCGTGAGGGCAACTTGGAGGAAGTGCCCATCTCCACCATTGAGCGTGGCGATGTCATCGAGGTGCGTGCCGGAGAGAAGATTCCGGTGGATGGCGTGGTGACCCAAGCCGAGAGCTTTATGACAGCCGATGCCGCCTACGTGGATGAGGCGATGATAACGGGCGAACCTGTGCCTGTCCAGAAGAAGGTGGGCGATGAGGTGCTTGCCGGTACCATCCCTAGCCAGGGTAAGTTGCGCCTGCGTGCCAAGCAGATAGGCGAGAACACTGCCTTGGCACATATCATCAAGATGGTGCAAGAGGCGCAGGGCAGCAAGGCTCCCGTGCAGCGCATCGTGGATAAGGCGGCTCTCGTCTTCGTGCCCGTAGTGGCAGCTATCGCCCTCGTCACCTTCCTCGCTTGGTGGCTGATTGGTGGCAACGAGTGTCTGCCTCAGGCGATACTCTCGGCGGTGTCGGTATTAGTCATCGCCTGCCCTTGTGCCATGGGACTTGCCACTCCTACCGCCCTGATGGTGGGCATCGGCAAGGCGGCGCAGAAGCAGATATTGATCAAGGATGCTGCTGCCCTGGAGAACCTGCGCAAGGTGAACGCCCTCGTCATCGACAAGACGGGCACCCTTACCATCCCTAACCAAAATGTGGATTTCACCAAGGCAAGTGCGCTCGACCTACAATCCCCCGATGCCCTTGAATCTCGCGAAACCCTCAAGCCGCATGCCGCCGAGGCAATGGCTCGATTGCAACAAGAGGGCATCGAGGTTCACATGATGAGTGGCGACAAGGAGGAGGCGGCTCGTTACTGGGCGCAGAAGGCAGGCATCCAGCACTATCAGAGCCAAGTAATGCCTGGTGACAAGCAGGCTCTCGTGGCAAGGCTCCAAGCCGAGGGCAAGCGGGTGATGATGATAGGCGATGGCATCAACGACACCCAGGCACTCGCCCTAGCCGATGTGAGCATGGCGATGGGCAGGGGCACGGATGTGGCGATGGATGTGGCGCAGGTTACGCTGATGGGCGATGACCTCTTGGCGATACCTGATGCCGTGAAGTTGAGCCGCAAGACGGTGGGCATGATATGGCAAAACCTCTTCTGGGCGTTTGTCTACAACCTCGTTTGCATCCCGTTGGCGGCAGGTGCCCTGCACCTCTTCGGCATCGATTTCCAGATTACCCCGATGTGGGCGAGTGCCCTGATGGCATGCTCCAGCGTGAGTGTAGTGCTCAATTCTTTAAGACTAAAACTGATAAAATAATGTGTTCAAGATATATATTGATGAGTGCTTTGCTGATGGCTTCGGCTTCAGCTTTTGCACAAGACAAGCTAGAGGTATTAGCTCATGACTCCATCTTCAAGGATGAATCCTTGCAAGAGGTAAAGGTGGTGGCTAGAAAACCAGGCACTTCACGCTTGGCAGGAGCCGTGAATGGCATAGCTGTGAATAAGGACGAGCTCTTCAAGGCGGCTTGGGGGCACTGAAGGAGATTCGCACCAGCGGACAGGATGAGGAACATCTGCATGATGTCTCATCTTCTAGTCATGATGCAGCCACTGACATCTATCGCATCAAGCTCCATACCAATCGCTACGAGGGCTATATGAAGCACGCCTTCATCCTCAACCCTGCGCATGGCACCAACATCGCCCTCATGGGCAGTGCCTCCATGCACCAGCTAGATGCCCAGTATGGCAACAAGTTCTATGATGTGAACGAGAAGAATGCCTATGGCTCGCTGATGTTTGAGACGAATTTCACCCAGCAGCATAATCTCTCCGTGGGATGGCGATGGCTGGTGTTCGCCTCGACCACAGCTCGCTGTATGGCAATTTCTTTACTCCTCGCTTCCACGTGAAGTATTCGCCTATTGATGCCATCAGCATCCGCCTCTCGGCAGGCAAGGGCTATCGCATGGTATTCGCCTTGGCGGAGTATAACTATCTCTTGGCGAGTGGCAGAAACTTATGGATTAGCAACGACCTGAAGCAAGAGGAGGCATGGAACTATGGTGTGAGCACCGCCTTCTACATCCCGCTCTTCGGTAAGACGCTGAAGCTCAACGCAGAGTATTATTATACCGACTTCCGCAACCAGGCAGTGGTGGATTACGACTATCGCAGCGACCGCATCGCCATCTACAATCTTCGAGAGGGGCATGGCAAGTCATACTCCCACACCTTCCAGGTGGATGCCTCTTACCCTATCCTGACGGGATTGGAGTTGACCGCTGCTTATCGTCTGAACGATGTGAAGACATCGGGATGTAAATACCATACTTAGGAAGCGTAAGTGCCATGTTTCGGGTCGGTAAGTGCCTTGTTTGGAGTCGGGAAGAGGCTCTTCTGGAGTTGAGAAGGGGCTCTTCCCGGTTCGGAAAGAGGCTCTTACGGGCTTCATACAGGTCTCTTCTCGCCTCCGATTAAGCCTCTTTTCCGCTAAGAGTGATAGCAATTTTCGCAAACAAAACATTTTCTATGTGATGTTTGATGCTTTTTTCTATCCTTCTTGTATCCCCTCCACATACTCCCACAGCTTCTGATAGAAGGGGTGGCGGGTCATCGTGTCCTTGTTGCCCAGGATGATGAGCTTCATTCTTGCTCTCGTCATCGCCACGTTCATGCGGCGCAGGTCCTTGAGAAATCCTATCTGACCCTCGTCGTTGGAGCGAACCAGGGAGATGAGGATCACGTCTCGCTCCTGCCCCTGGAAGCCATCCACGGTGTTCACGCTGATGAGGCGGCGATAGGGCTTGAAGAAGTCATACTTCTTGATGAGGCGCTTGAGGTATTGCACCTGCGCCCTGTATGGCGAGATGATGCCCACGTCGATGCTGTCCGCTAGCACTCGCTGCTTGCCTATCTTGGTGAAGTATTCCGCCAGGGTGAGGAGGGTGAGCTCCGCCTCTGCCTTGTTGATGCGGCCAAAGCTCTCGCCCACGAACTGTTCTTTAAATTGAGAGTTGAAAGTTGAAATTTGAGATTTATGATTAGCATCGGATGCTGTATTTTCTTCCTCATTTTCCTCTACTTCCTTATTTTTCTCTACCTCACTCTCTTCTCCCTCGATGGTGATTTGGTTCTCCTTGTCGCTGGTGTCTATCCACTCTATGGGATATTCATAGTCGAGGATGCCACGGTGCTTGATCTGTGGGGCACTCTCCACTTTCCCTCCGTAGAACCAGTCGCTGCTGAAGCGCATGATTTCCTCGTTCATGCGATATTGTATCTTCAGGAGCGTCACCACTTCTGGCTTGTTCTCGGCTATGCGCTCCATCAGCGTCTTGCCCAAGCCTGCTCTCAGGGCGGCAATGCTCTTCACCGTAGGCGGTAGCTGGCAGTGGTCGCCTGCCAAAACCACTCTCGATGCTCGGCGCATCGGTATCCAGCAGGCGGCCTCCAGGGCTTGCGCTGCCTCGTCTATGAAGAGGGTGCCAAACTTCATGCCCTCCAGCAGGCGGTTGGCTGAACCCACCAGGGTGCAGGCGATGACTCTCGCCTCGCCAAAGAGTTCGGCGTTGATGCGAATCTCCAGTTCGGCGGCACGGCTCTTCAGTCGCTCCATCTTCTGGTGATAGTTCTCGCTGCCCTTCTTGCGGTTCTTGCGCAGTTCACGGATGGCTTTTCTTATCGCCCAGAGCTGGGGGTAGTCGGCATGGCCCTCGAAGCGGCGTTCATAGGTGAAGCCGAGCATCTTGTCATTCACTCGGGTAGGGTTGCCGATGCGGAGCACGTTGATGCCTCTGTCCACCAGTTTCTCCGAGATCCAATCCACCGCCATGTTGCTCTGTGCGCATACCAGCACTTGGCTCTCTCGCATCAGTGTCTCGTTGATGGCCTCCACGAGGGTGGTGGTCTTGCCAGTGCCCGGAGGTCCATGCACGATGGCTACGTCCTTAGCCCACAATACCTCGTTGACGGCTCGCTCCTGGGTGGGGTTGAGCCAAGGGAACTTCATCGGCTCAAAGCTGAATCGCTGTGCCTTCATCTTGGAATAGAAGAGGTCGCGGAGATAGGCGAGTCGATTGTTCTTCGCCTTCATCGTGCGGTCCAATGCCTCAAACATCAGCTTGTAGCTCGTCTCATCGAAGGAGAGCTGCACGCCGATGGGCTCCGGGCTTGATTGCAGGTCGAGGAGCGGTGCGGAGTCGGGCACGGTGATGACCATCCTGTCGCCGTCCACATAGCTCACGGTGCCAGTGAAGGAGAAGTACTTTAAACTCCTAACTCCTAACTCCTCACTCCTAACTTTAAAGAACATGACGGGGCGACCGAACTCAAAATTGTGCTCGATATCTTGGTCGGAGGTACGGAATACCTCGATGGCTGTTTGGTTCAGCGAATTATAAAAACTTTTGCCCACCCTCAGTGGGTACCAGGCATCACCTCTCTTCACCTTGCGCTGCATACCCATCTGCTCGGTAAGCTTGCGGAAGGCTTCTTTCTCGGTGTAATACTCCAGCTGGAGCAGTGTGCGCTGCTGTAGGAGTGCCTGTATCGGTGAAGTTTGTTCCATATTAACGTCTTTAAAGCGTTTTATTGCGTTCGTTTTTGCAAAGTGCAAAGTTACAGCTATTTTATGTAATATGGAAAAGAATTAAGAAAAAAAACTGTGAAATCTGTGGAAGTCAATCGTCTGCTAGAAGTTTTTTACTAAAAAGTTTGCTAATCTGATTATTTTTGCGTAAGTTTGCACTTGAAATCGCGCAAGTGTTAGCTTTATAAGTTCTCACTTGCCCTCAGTATACACTTGAAATACTTCTATTATGACACCAAAAGTATCTGCGATAAAGAAGAATGGGGCTACATTCACCCCAAGAGAATTGGCTATGTTTTTAGCTACCAAATTGATGACCTTTGCAGAGAGTGAAGGGAAGGATCGCATATCCGTCTTGGATCCTGCGTGTGGTGATGGCTCTCTTCTTCATGCCATTCTCCATGTGGGGAAAGCGAGGATTTCTTCTGTCGTTGGTTATGATACGAATGCAAGTTATATTGATGTGACCCATTCGCTTCTTCATGATGTTCCTGACCATTTGGAGTTGGAATGCAGGGATTTTTTGTCGGTATGTCCTAATCATACCGACTTGTTTAGCGTAGATACTCGCTCAGAGTTTGCCGACATAGTAATAGCCAATCCTCCTTATGTGAGAACGCAGGTCTTGGGTGCGCAGAAAGCCCAACAATTGGCTCGCGACTTTGACCTGACTGGTAGGGTAGATTTATATTACCCTTTCTTGATGGCCATGACGAATGCACTAAGGAAAGGAGGCCTGCTGGGCGTAATAACATCAAATCGCTATATTAGTACGAAAAGTGGTGGTGACATAAGAAAGTATCTTTTGGAGAACTATGATATATTGGAAGTTATAGATTTGGGAGACACTAAATTATTTGATGCCGCTGTATTGCCAGCCATATTTATTGGAAGAAAGAAAACGAATCCAAAGCTAGTTTCTAGGGCGGGGGAGTATGCTAGTATTTATGAGGCAGACGAAAGGAATGCTGATAGCGAGAAAATTTCATCCATCTATGACGTTTTGAATAAACATCAGGCAGGGCATTATTCCGTTAATGGCATTCATTATGTTTATAAGAAGGGAAAGATAAAATATCCATCTGATAAGAATGGTATATGGCAAATGGCGAACGATGATGAAAATGAGTGGATTAAAAACATTGATGCTCATTCTGCTTTCCGCATCAAAGATCGTTTGAAAGTTCGTGTAGGGGTCAAATCATGCGCAGATAACGTGTTTATTTGTCAAGAATGGGAAAAACTGGGCATTCTGCCGGAAAAGGAATTGTTGCGCCCGATGATTTCACAGGAAAATATCGAAACATGGCATGTGGACAAAGCTACATTGAAGCCAGTTTTATATCCACATTACTCCGAGAATGGAAAAAGAAGAGTTTTTGATATATCTGAGTTCCCTAAGGCGACTGAATATTTGGAAAAATATAGAGGACAATTAGAAGCTAGGAGTTATTTGATGAAAGCTGGTCGAAAGTGGTATGAGTATTGGGTTCCGCAGAATCCATTTTTGTGGGATATGCCCAAAGTCGTATTTCCCGACATCAGTGTGAAACCTCGTTTCTGCTATGATGAGAGTGGTGCCATCGTGAACGGCAATTGCTATTGGATTTGTTCGCAAACAGAGGAAGAGCGCAAATTGCTGCTGTTGATAGAGGGGGTTGCTAATTCTGAAGTGATGATGAGGTATCATGATCTTTGTTTCAACAATAAGCTTTATTCAGGCAGAAGACGTTATCTCACCCAGTATATCGAACAATATCCCATGCCTAATCCACAAAGTGAGTATGCACAGGATATTGTACGTTTGGTTGAGAATATCAATTCGGAAGAAAATCCTATCGTGCGTGATAGGATAGCCCTGAAAATCAATGATAGAGTGAAGCAAGCGTTCGCCATCAAGGATTGAAAACGCTTTGCCCCTTGTAATCTTCGAAGAACTGCATGGGGATGCTACGCTGACATTTGTAGCTGGTGCCGCTGACCATGGTGAGGATGTCTGCCAATTCTTTGCCTGGAGCAAGTATCACGCCCTCTATGGCAGAAGTTTGCGGATTGGTCAGTGCGATGAGATAGCGAATGTCTTCTGTTGTGATGGTCAGTCCATCATATACGCATGTTGGCTGAGCAGGTGTTTCTTTTCCTAGGTCGATAGTGGGCGAATCTTGTACCTTTACTTCCAAGGCTTGGTTGTATATGTCGGGATAGCCGCCCACCAAAGAATCTTTGGTGGAATATCCTAGCAGTGTTGCCACTTCTCTTTCTAGTGCTTGACCTCTGTTCTTCGTATCTTGTCCGCATAGTTTCTTGCCGATAAGTCCTGGGGTTACTTTGCTTGCTATATCTTCGATAGATAGTAGCTGCTGTGGTATGGGAGTATCGGATATGGATGCCAGATTGATGTCTCTTGATTCTCTAAGAAGAGACTTCATATTTGGGGTATCTGTTCTTATGATGAATTTTTGTTCGCAGCCTATAATAGAGCTGCGTGTTGTGGGATTGATGATGGCTTGATATTTGATGGTGGGAATGCCAAACTTGCCAAACTTATGCTCGATATATTGAGGAGTAGCTACGATGATGCTTTCGATGCTCTGTAGCTGGATGTCTATTTTTACCATGATGCAGAAGATGTCCTTGCATCTGATGCCAGTTCTGTCTTGATATTTAATCAGAATGCTTTTGCTGTTTGGTATACGGTTCCAAACTTGCAGATTATATGTATCGCCAGTAGTCACAAGGAAAGAGTCGGCTAAGTATTTCAGTAATTTGGGGATGCCTCTTTTCTTGGGTGGAATCACCTTATATGTGTTAGGTTCTGCATTCTCAATGGCAGAATCTTGCAAGGTACTTGCTATTAATCTTCTAAGCTTTGCACCATCAGTTCTTGGCTTGCCCGATAGGGGGAAACTGGTGCCTATTAGTGCATGGAGTTTTTGCGCTAATGTTTTACCATCCAAAAGCATAGCTTTATTTGATGGGGGAATGCTACATGTGTTAGTTGTTCTTGCCATAATTTATCAAGTTTTTTAAGATAAACTATGGGGCGTTATTATTTACCCCTTTGCAAAGAAAAGAGGGCGCGGCAAGCATGATTTGTATCAAGGCTTAGCACGGCCAACTTCAGACAACACGCTTGCTGTTCACGCCCTCTTATAGTGCGTGAACACCCATAACGTTGACTGCCTGAAGTGTTCTTGAAGTGCTAATTCTGATACTCAGTCATCTAACGGATGTTCGATATAGTTTTTATCTTATGAAAGTTATTTTTTATTATCTAGCTGCAAAAGTACAAATATTTTTCAGAGTTGCAAAATATTTTTGTAGATATTTGCATTATTACTTGGTCATATTGGCTATGGCAACATGAAAACTGTATAAGTGTTGTTGCTATTCACCTAGTTTCCCCCATAGTTGATAGTCGAGCACGGTGTTGCCGTCTTGGCTGGTGCTGTCGCTCGCTGCGCTTTCCTGCGTCTCTGCTGCCGCTGCTTGCAGATGGCGCTGATAATAGGTGAAGCCGATGATGATGAGCAGGAGGGCGATGAGGACGCTCAGCAGGGTGACGGCGGGGCGATGGGTGGAGGTGGATGCAGAGATGGCTTCCCTGAGGGCTGCTATGCTCTGAGGGCGCTCCTGGCTATTGCGGTTGGTGCATATCTCGGCTATTCTCAGCAGCTCCTTGTCGCCCGTCTCCTCTGCCATGTCGCGTATCACCATGCCCAGCGAGTAGATGTCGGCTTTGGGTTCCGACTTGGCTCCCGGCATCAGTTGCTCGGGGGCGATGTAACCCGATGTGCCGGCTGGCAACTTGAGCACGGTGAAGGAGTCGCTGTCGGAGAGGCCGAAGTCGATGAGCTTCACGTTCTGTCCGTTGTGGGTCACCATGATGTTGGCAGGCTTCAGGTCGCGGTGTATCATCTGCTTGTTGTGCATATACTCCAGGGCATCCATCAGCTGGTGGGTTATCTTATGGGCTAAGTCGGTGGTGAGCAGATGCTTGTGGAGTAGGGTCAAGAGCGAGTCGCCATCCACATATTCCATCACGATGGTGGTGCCCAGTGGATCCACCTCCTCCATGCCGATGGTGCGGCAGATGAAGGGGTGCTCCAGCTGCTGCCCTATCTCAAACTCCTTGCTCAGTGCCTGTCGGTAGATGGGGGTATAGAGAAAATCGGTCTTGAGGCATTTCAGCATGTATCGCTTGCCATATCGGGTGCCTGTGAAGAGGCGGGTATGCCCCGAGATGGAGATATAGCATTGGCTCAGATGGCCAAATCCATTCTCCACTGGCATAGGGTCGGCATGGTTCATCTCCTTGGTGATATCCTCTGTAAAACCTGATGTCTTCATTTAATTAATAATTTATAATTAAGAATTAATAATTAGGCATGCGCCTTTCCTACTATTGAATTCTTCACTCTTCGTTTCTCACTATACGAATCATTGTCAATCCTCCGTTTCTGCCTGCCACGAAGCTGGCGGTGCGCTCGCCATCACGCTCTATATAGGGCAGGAAGAGGGGCTGCTCCTTGATGAAGCAACCGGTAACAAAACGGTCGCCTTGCTTCAGCTTGCTGTTTTCAGATGCCTCTATCTCGTAGGAGCTATTGCCCAGATAGCGCAGTTGGAGCACTCGGTTGGGGCTCCAGCCGATGGCTATCTGTGCGCCCTCAGCGAGGTCGCTGCTCACCAGCTGGTTGGCCTTGAAGAAGGAGGAGTTGTACTTGGTGCTGGTCTTGAGCCATTGGCAGAAAGCCATGTAGTTCTTGTGGCCGATGTACTTGGCGAGGGCATCGAGCGTTACCATGCGTGGCTTGTGCTCGTCGCTCACGTATCCATAGAGTCGCTTCAGGGTAGAGGCAGATACACGGGTTCCCACTTCCTTCTCTAGATAGTAGGAAAACTCCTCAAAGTCGGTGGTGGTGGAGAGTATCTTCTCAAATTTTTGCTCTACGAGCGATTTCAATTCTTCTATTTCCGGTGTTGTCATAATAATGAATAATTTATAATTAAGAATTAATAATTAGGCATGTGCCCTCAAAACTATTGAATTCTTCACTCTTTGTTCTTCACTCTTCTACGATTTTACTAAATTTTTTCCAAGGTTCATTCATCTGATACCACTTCTTCTTGCCTGCTGGCACATGGAGTGTACAGGAGGCGAAGAGGCTTGTGCCGCTCTTTGTGGCGAAGGTGTTCGGCTCTAATGTTGGGGCATAGGTGCTGGTGATGTAGAGATCGGTGAGCGGACAGCCATCGAAGGCATATTCGCATATCTTATCCGTCTTGCTGCCTAGCCTTACCACCTGCAGCTGCTGGCATCCCTGGAAGGTGCCGGCGCCTAGGAGGCGCAGGTTGTCGGGCAAATCCACCTCCCTTACCTTGCTGTCCATGAAGGCTCCCTGACCTATCTCCTTCAATCCAGCTGGGAAGCGGAATGTCTCGATGCTGCACTCCTTGAAGGCAAAGTTGCCTATCTGGGTGATGGTGGAGGGCAGGGTGTAAGTGCCCTTCTTGCCCATCGGAAACCATACTATCTCCGTGGCGTCGGCATTGAGCAATACGCCGTCTTGGCTCTGGTAGTTGCTGTTGGCAGTGGATACCTGGAGGGCTTCCAGTGCCGTGCAGCCGCTGGATGGCAACAGGGTGTTGACCGATGCCGGTATCTCTATCTTCTGTAGCGAGGTGCAATCTTGGAAGGCGTCTTTCTCCAGCGTGGTGGCTTCTGAGGGCAGAATCACGTGCCCCAACTGTGTGCAGTGGGCGAAGAGCCCTTGGCCTATCACGCCATCTTGGGTATATCTCGATGCGCCATAGCTGCCGCCGCCCGCCACTATCTTCACGTCGCTCATGTCGATGTCGGCTAGCTTGCCGGGGGTGGCTGATTCGTCTGGATTTCTGCCCATCATCTTGCGAAGGCAGGCAAGGTCGTCGCCATTCAGCGCTCCTGCCAGCGAGAGGGTGGTATACTCATAGAGGTTGTCGCCCATCAGCGTGGTGAGTTCTCCTGCCTCGGCTAGCATGATGGCATCGCTCGTGGTGAAGGCGATGGCTGTGCCGATGGTTTCGCCCACCCGGTTCTTGGCGTAGGGCCATATCTGATAGGAGGCATTGCGCTCCAGTGAGCCTATCCTCAGCTTATGCTGGGAGGACAAGTTATCAGCCACAACCTTCTGTTTTTCCCCATCTCCCAGGGCATAATAGCATCCCGTCTCGGTGATGTCTTCGCCGCCATCTTCCGCTATCTCATACCCAATGATCACGCTCATAGGTCCATGGCTCAGAATCGTAGCCGTGCCCATCGTTGGCTTCTCATTTGGCTGGGTGCTAAAGCTCATGGTGTTGCTGGTGGTAGTGGTTCTGCCATTGCTGCCTTGCAACATATAGTAATAGGTGGTGCCTGCCTTGAGTTGGCTCAGCAGCAGTGCCACGCTAGAGCCCTTTGCCTGGACAGGGGCAGAGGTTAGCTCCATCTGCTGGGTGGTGCCATAGCGAAAGTTGAGCTGCGGCATATCCGTCTCTCCCTCCACCACCGCCGTGCCATTGAGCGTAGCCTCCGTTCGGGTGATGTTGGTGGCTGCCAGGGTGGTGAGGTGAGGCTCCAGATAGCTTGGCTTCTCGCTGCTGCATGCCGCTAGCATGATGCATAATGATGTATATATGATACTTTTGAATCTCATATTTGCTATGTTATTTCTTCTTGATCTTTCCTATTTTGATGCCGATACCGATGCTGCCCTGCCACTGCTTGCCGGCGATGGTGATGGCTGAGGCATTGACCGCGAATCTTCCAAAGGAGGCTAGCACGCCCACTTCGGCTGCCATGCCCTTGTGGGATAATCCATCGTTGAGGATATATCCGCCGCCCTCGCTTTGGCTCTGCTCCCATGCGGTGGAAGTCTTGCCATAACCAATGCCCTCGAAGAGGCAGATGCCATGGCCCAGGTGGTGAATGGCTCCCAGGGTGAGGGTATAGTTGCTGTGCTTGGTGGCGCCGGTATAGTATGGCTTGGTGCCCGAGGCATTGATGCTGCCATCTTCCTGGCAGTTGCCCACCGTGGAGCCGATGCTCTTCAGGTCGGTGCTGGCATGGAGGAAGAAGCCGTGGCGGTGCATCAGGGCAAACCACAAGCCGTATGACGGACCGTCCTCATGCAGGGCGATGGTGGCTAGGGTGTAGATGGCCAGCGGCATCTTAGGTCGCTTCATAGCCACAGCCACGGTATCCACCACCGTCTTCACCTGTACGATGGTATCGTGCAGTTCGGTTACCTCTGGCTTAGGCAGAAGGAGTTTCATCTCGTAGGTCATGCGGCTCTCCAGAGGCTTGCCCAACTTGTAATCTCTGATTACGCCCCAGTCGGGATGCTTCAGGGTGAGCGTCTTGGTGCCTTTGGGCAGGTAGAGCCATACTTCGCCCACTTCGTCCTTGCGCTTCACGATGCCCAGGGGAGAGGAGAAAGCAAAGTCTACCGGGCACTCTACCTTGACCAGGGCGCAAGCCTCGTCGTTGAGGTCGCGCTCGGGGTGGATAAAGGCACTCACGTCGTTGGGCAACAAGCGGAAGCTTGCCACCGAATATTCCTGTGCATGGAGCTTGATGGGAATGAGCAAGAAAAGAATGGCCATGATCAGCCAACTCCTAACTCCTAACTCCTCACTTCTAACTCCTAACTCCTCACTCCTAACTTTCATTTTCATAACCTCATTATTCTAAGTTGAAATCTTGTATGCTGATCACGTCTCCGCTGCCCTGCACGCTGCTGGCAGGTTGCCATGTCCTCACATGGATGAGGGGCATGGAGGGATTGCGAAAATCCCATAGCAGGAAGAGGTAGCCATCGTCGCTGTAGCGGTCGCTCTTGTATTGCTGGCGGAGCGTTACGCCGTAGATGCCATCCATCGTGGGGTGGCGCATGATGCGAAACCCCGAGAACTTGACGTCTATCTTCTGGTTGGCGGCAAACACGCGGCTCAAGCGGTTGATGTAATCTCGCTTGGAGTGGATGGCGTAGGTCACGGCTTGGTTATCGGCATGTACCTTGCCGTCGCCAGTGGTGGTTTTTACCACATTGCCCACGATGATGAGCGCCTTGTCGCTAAACACCTGTCTCAGGAAGTCGATGTCCTTGGTGGTGTAGGCGGTGCGGAAGTGCTCGCAGTAGTTGAGTATCTGATGCCTGCGCTTGCCGTCTTGCTCGCTCACCTTGCCCTGCAGTATCTTGGCTGCCTCCTGATAGAAGGGGTTGCTATGTGCCATGGCTCTTAGGTCAACTTGCGAGAGAGCTCGCTTGCTTCTGGCTGGGGCGGTTGATTGGCTCTCATAATGTTGTGAAAATTCTTTATTTGAATTTACCTCAGCTTCACTCCTATCTCCAAACTCCTGACTCCTATCTCCAAACTCCTGACTTCTATCTCCAAACTCCTGACTTCTAACTCCTAACTCCCGACTCCTAACTCCTAACTCCTGACTCCTAACTCCTAACTCGAATGTCACCATGCCCTGACGGTCGATATATCCCTCTCGATTGGTACCTTGCTCTCGGAATCGCAGTTGTCCGTTGCGATAGCGAGTGTCGAGTAGGCAATGGCGTAAGGGGATGACAAACAGCTCGTTGCCATCTGCATCTTCCACCACGTAGCGCTTGCCCGCCTTGCCGCAGTTTTGTTCCACCAGTTCCAATCCTTCGTTCACCCCATATCTCGTTTCCGAGGCGCTACCTTTATGAGCAGCAAAGGGCGGCAGCCATAAGGCTACCACCCATCCTCCCAAGAGGAGTGCTAGAAGGGATAAAATATATACCGTCTTCTTCATCTAATTTTATATAAGAGAGATTTTATCTTCTGTAATTATTAATTCTTCATTATTAATTATACATTATTTTTAATTCCACCCCTGTATCTCACCGCCGATGTCAATCTTCACCTTCTCAGGGTTCTCGGTGATGGTCAGGTTGACGAGATGCTCCACGCCCGGCTTAAACTGGAACTTGCTCTCGAAGAGATAGCTCACGCCCTTCATCACCACCTCGATGAGCGGCATGCGGTTTTCCACACGCTGTGGCACGATGATGGCAGAGTAGCTGAAGTCATCGTCTTGGTGAGCCGTGATGGTTTGGCGAGTGCCCTTCACATAGCGAGTGGCAACGCCTGCCTGCAGGTCGACGGTGGCAGAGGGCACGGTGTTGTGGATGTAAACCGTAGCCGTAGTAGGCATATCCCCCTCAAAGTCCTCGCCCTTGATGAGTCGAATCTTCAGCTTGCTCATGATGTGCTTGAAGTTGAGGTTGATAGGCGAAGCCGATGCGGTGATGCCCTTGCTGGAGGCATAGAGCAGGTCGCTTGCCTCGTAGCCGCCGAGAGCCTCGGCTGTCTTTGGCGTACTCTGGTCGGTGCTCACGCTGAATGGCTGGTCTTCTATGCTGCTCACGCCCTGTATGTATGGGTAGTAAGCGTAGGCATTGTAGCTGCCCTCGTCCCAGTAGAGGGTGCGTGCGGCTGCCCAGGTATTGCCATCAAAGGTCAAGCCTTCATTGTTTACCAAGTTGCCACCTATCTCCAGTGGGGCGTTGGCATCAGCCACATAGAGACCTATCTTGTCGTTTGCCTCGAAGCTTGTCTCTGTGGCACGGCTGCCCTGACCAGGGTAAGTTACTCTGAAGGTCATTACTGGTATGGAGTCGCTGTCACTTGGCGCTTGTTCGGTCTTTGTGTCCTGTAAGCGGAGAGCCGTTTCCGACTCTTCGCTACAAGCTGCCATTCCCACCATTCCTAATATAGCCAACGCAAAACCTGCGTATCTTATTATATGTTTCTTCATGTTTTTTTTCTTTTTAGGAGTTAACGATGTCTTCTTACCTTAGCCATTTGCAGTGGGCTTCCCTTGTGGAAGATAGGTGCATGCTGATAGGTATGGGCAGTGCGCTGGTCGCCATTGGTACCGAAGGCACGGCTCTCCACTACACCTGCATCTCGCTTATCATTCTTCACGAAGTCCTCGAAAGAGTATGTTTCGCCAGCATATCGCTTGATGCGCTTCACGATACTCTCACGGCTGATGGTGCTATAGTAAGGAATATCATTGTTCATACAAGAGTTTGGCTCCGAGCGGAATACACCACGGTTGTGCATATATCCACCCTCGTAGATGTCCACGATGTCGCTATAGCGGTCGTCGAAGATAAGATGGCTCCAACCCACGCTGTGCATCTTGCCGGTGATTTCGAGATTGTCGTACCATCCTAGTGATTTCGCACCGAGGATAGCATCGACGTGTCCGCAGCAAGTACAGTCGCAGAAGTCGATGAAGGCATTGTGGTAGATGTACTCATCGCCCAACTTGCCAAATCCATGACCGCCTGCTTCATGCTGAATCACGCCTCGTGTGTCGAGTGGATAACCGTATGTGCTCTGAGGGCAGAAAGCAATAGCTGCTCCACTATCCCACATCTGGCAGATGCCACCATAATCTGTAGAATTAGGCACGATGATAATCAATGTCTGATCCAAGTTGTTCTTGGTGACAGTAGGAGCACCCAAAGAATAATCGAATACTTCATCATAATCTGCCTTCAAGCCGACACCGCCTGTATAGGTGGTATTGAATCGGTTATAGCGGATGGTATTTACTGTACCTACGCCACTTTCTGTAGAAAGAGGCATAGCTGTATATACATTGAAGTAATCACGATAAGTCTTATATGGCTCGATGCCGAAGAAGTACTCCACCTCTTGCTTGATGTCCTTCAGGTACTCGCCACTGGCAATGTCCTTGGCATTGAAGCCATCACCGAGCAATACGATGTTGATACCACCATTGTTGCCCTTGGTTGCCTTCTGCAGGGTAACCCATTCGTCCTCGCCATATTCATAGCCATACTGAGATACGTTGCACTCGTGGGTATAGTCTTTGTCCTTCAGTCGGAACACCACCTTTCCATCACGACTATCAGCATTCTTGGCCATTCCCTTGATGGTCAAAGTAACTTCTGTCTTCTTGTTGCCGCTGGCAGGAGAAACCTCACACCAGTCTGGCTTACTGGCTACTTCCCATTCGCCTTCTGCGTTAATCACCAGTTTCTGCTTATGCTCCGTGCTTAAAGCGCAGGCTACAGATGGACGGCAAACGAGCTCGTGGTGAGCTGCAATACGCTTGAAATCCTTCCATCCACTGGCAGCTTGGTATTGTTGGATGGCAGACTCTGGTACTTCTAGGGTGAAGTTATCCTTGGCTACGCCATTGAATGCACCATTCTGTACGTAGGCAGGCATATCACTCTTACATACAATACTATTAATGCCAGTGCAATCTTCGAAAGCACCACCGTCTTCCTGATAGCTAGCTTCGTAGCGTATACTTTCAAGGCTTTCAGGGAAAATCAAGCCTTCGATGCTTCTACAATGCGCAAAGGCACCAGCACCTATGGATTGAAGCCCCTCAGGGAATTCTACATCGCCCATCAGTCGCCAGTTGTAAGCAAAAGCTCTTTCACCAATAGTACTTAAATTCTTTGGTAAAACCAATTCGCCAGAGAAATCATTATTGTAGAAGACAGTATTGTTGATGATACGCAAGTCTTTTGGGAGAGATAATTCTCCTTTGAAATGGCAATCACTAAATGCTCCATCTCCGATAGCAGTGATGCCGTTAGGTAAGGTAAGCGTCCCGTCAAAACCACATTTGAAGAAGCAATTGGTAGGAATATTTTTTATCTTTTGTGGAATCTCTAAAGAGCCAGTTAAATTCTTGCAACTACCAAAGGAACTTACGCCCAACTTTTCCAAATTTGCTGGTAATTTGAGATTCCCATACAAACCACTACAATTGTCAAATGCAAAGCCGCGAATAACTTTTACTCCTTCTGGGATAATTAATTGACCAACAAATCCACATCCTGAGAATGTACCACTAAAGTAGTCGCAGTCAGAACCGTCATCTTGATCGTTAGTTCCTATGTATACTAATGTGGATGGCAAAGACAAAGAACCAGTGAGGGATTTGCAGCCAGTAAAAGCTCCCTGTTGGATGTCAATGACACCTTCTGGGATTGAAAGAGACCCTGATAAGTATTCGCACCCACTAAATGCACGAGTTCCAATAGATTTTAATCTATCAGGTAAAACAATATAGATTAAGCTCTTTTTCCCTTGCTTCCCTTGTGGAGTGAAGAAAGCATCATGAGGAATTTGGTCATCTTTATTAATTCCTATAGCCCATCCGTCGTTTACAGTTTCATTAGTTCCAATGATTCTTACTTCTTTAAGATTTAAGGCCTGCAAAATATCCATAGAATCTCTCATAAAGTAGAAATCCGTAGCGTTTACTTCGCCAGTAATCTTCAGATTCTTAACCTTCTTATAGTCTTTATTAGCCGCAGCAATCGCCTCCTTCAGATGTCCTTTGGTTGAGTTGATAACCACATACTCCTTAGCCGTAGCATCATGGCTCACGAGGTCGTTCTCCCATGGGGTGATGCTTTCGCTTATCAGGGTGAGCTTGTAGGCACCAGTGCCTGCCTGCTTATCCACCTTGATACCGAAGTTCATCATCTTGCCTGCTACGTAGGTAAGAGGTTCATTCTTCGTAAATTTGTAAGGCACACCACCGATGGTGATGCTAAAGAGCGTGGTACCAGCTGCCACGGTTTGAGGGATGACGATGGTGCGCCATTCGTCACCTACACGTGAAGGGATGGTGGCGGTATTCTCCACACTGCCAGCTACCTTTACTGTACCATCGGCAAGATTGATGCTTGCCTTGCGAGCCACATTGGCTGTCAACACAATCTTCTCTGTGCTAGCCCATTCGCCCTCGGCAAAGCCGCTGCCCTGAATCAGGGTAACTCTCGCATTAGACATACGGTGAGCCATCGGCAGGCGAATCACATTGGTGGTAGGAGCCACGTCGCCCACCTTGCCCCAAAGGAAGTCGCTCGCCTCGTAGCCACCCATCTCGCCTTCGGCTGATGCCTTGCTCTGATCCTTCTGCACCTCAAACTGATAGTCGTCGATGCTCTCTGGATTACCGTATGGGTAGTAACCATATACGTCGATATGGGTATGTTTGTCTTTCCAGAAAAGGTCGTAAGCGGAATCCCACTTATAGTTTGGCTCGTCGAAGGTATGGCGCACATTGTCGCCACGGTTGCCGCTCGCCTTCAGGGTGCCTGGGGTGTTGCCATCATAATCCACGATGTATACACCCATCACATCGCCATTGCAGAAGCCATTGTCGTTGACACGGGTAACGGCTAGCTGGTCGATGTCGCCAGAGAGCTGTATGCGATTGCTGTCGTGTTGGTCATTGTTGCCATTAAACAGGTCGTCGCTACATCCCGTAAGAACCATCATTCCTACGGCTAGCATATATAATAATGTATATCTTAATTTTCTCATGATCACTTCATATTTCTGATGAATATTTAGAAAAAGTTCATTCGATGCTCATTCGATGCACATTCGATGCTCATTCGATGCACATTCGATGCTTACTCGGCTGTGCCTCCGTAGTCGATGCCGTCGTCCTCCCACTTCGTGATATTCACGTTCACGCCATTGCTGGTTTTGCTCAGGGTAACGGTAAACTGGTATTTCTTGCCAGCTTCGAAGGCGGTAAACTTGGCATCCTTGGCTAAGTTGTAATCTTTGCCATCCACATTGACGGTGATGAGATTGCCCTCGCCCACAGCTTGTGGCACTAGGATTGCCTTATAGTTATTGTCGCCATCCTTCAGCGGCGTGATGTTGAGGTCATCGCCGGTGGCGGTTGCTATGCCAGTGGATAGATTGACCGAGGCATTCGTCTTGAGTCGGTTGACGAGCACGCTGATCTTGGCTGCCTTGAGCGACGCATCGGTAAAGCCATTGCCTGCCACTAGCTTGATGACCATCTGGCTCATCACGTGCTTGGCATCTACCTTCACTGCATTCTCGGTAGGAGCCACGTCGGTGGTCTTGCCTATCAGCAGGTCGGCAGCCTTATAATTCGCCTCTTGGCTTTGGTCAGCCTTCACGCTCCATGGCATTGCCTCCACGCTGCCCACACTGGCTGCGTATGGATAATACAGATAGAAGTCGGCATGGGTGGTGTTGTCTTTCCAATAGGATTGGGTGGCAGGTGTCCATGTGCCGTTGGTATAAGTATACTTGCTATTGTCTACATAGTTGCCTGATGCCATCAGGCTTGCCGCCGAGCCATCTGCGTTGTGGTTTACGATGTACACGCCAATCATGTCTCCGGCTTCGAAGACATAATCGGTAGCACGACTGCTCATCGTGGTACTGATGTTGATAGGTAACTTCTCCGAAGGTGTCGGAGTAGGTGTAGGTGTAGGTGTAGGAGTCGGCGTCGGTGTTGGCGTCGGATCAGGGTCATTGCTTCCCCCGCCTCCAGAGCATGCGCAAAGTGCTAGCAATGCACATGCCACGATGGTAAGATGTTTCATATCAGCCATACGCTCTTCTGTTATTAGTTATAAATTTATTTGCAAAGATAGATAAAAAAGTTATAACTTGCAAGTTCATAATGGTTCATTCTTGAAAAAAGTAGGATTTTAGTGCGTTTTTCTGTAGATTTATTGCTATAAAACATAAAAAGGGAAACCACAAACTGTGATTTCCCTGATTTTATACGCTAGTTCTTGATGATGGCGTTGACGTCTTCGATGGTGCGATTGAATGGGCCGTTGTGCTCCAGTTTGATGGTACACATGGCTGCTGCAAACTTGCCCGCCTCGGTAGGTGTGGCTCCCTGCAATCGCTTGTACAGGTAACCAGCCGAGTAAGTGTCGCCACACCCCGTGGCATCCACCACCTCGTGAGGGGCATAGGCAGGAACCTCATAGAAGGTATCGTCCACATAGATGAGCGAACCCTCGCTGCCCAGCGTGATAATCACCTCGGTTACGCCCCAAGAGTGTATGAGCTTGGCTGCCTCGTGGGCATCCTTTACCCCCGTGATGGTCTCCATCTCTATCTCGTTTACCTTGAGATAGTAGGTATGCTTCAGCACCTCTTTTTTTTCTTTCCAGTCGATGGCGTATACCTTCTCGTCCTTCACCTCTCGCAGATAGCCCTGCACATCAATGGATACATGGCCCTTCTTAGAGAGATATTCCACTACTTCTGGAGAGAAATCATCGCTCAGGAGGCTACCCAGGTGATATACCTTGGCATCGATATGCTCCAACTGCTGGATGGTGAATGGATCAGCCTTGGCTAGCACTCGCTGCTTGCGCTCATTCTGGTTCTCACCATAGATGTTCTCAAAGAATACGGTGTTGCGAGAGGCATTCAGCGTTACGTCGATGCCTGCCTGGCGCATCTTTTCCACAGGTTCTGTCTCCGTAGGGTCCATAGCCGTAACCAGTGAGAAACTCACGTCCTTGGGCAGTTGGTTGATGGCATAGGCAAAGTAAAATGAAGTGCCACCTGCCATGTATACGGTGCGATTGGGGGTCACTATCTTGTCCTTGGTGATGTGACCTATACAACAAATATCTATCATTCTTTTTATTTATTTTGGATGCAAAGGTACTAAAAAACTTTGAAGTAAATTTGAATTTCCTGCATTTTATTTTGTTTTGTCCGCAAAATGGTGTACCTTTGCACTCGATTTAGACAATTAGAACATTATTTTGAGAAAAAAGATAAGTAACGTATATCAGTATTATGTGGTTTGATAATTTGATCAACGTGCATTCGGCGGTGCAGGGCATCGTCATCCTTTCATTGATATGTACCCTGGGTCTTGCCCTTGGCAAGATTCATGTCAAAGGTATATCCCTTGGCATAGCCTTCGTATTCTTTGTGGGCATCGTGGCAGGTCACTTGGGGCTTACCATCGACCATAACATGCTGGAGTTTGCCGAGAGCTTCGGTCTCACCATGTTTGTGTATGTATTGGGATTGTATGTAGGTCCTAACTTCTTCGGTTCGATGCGCCATGAGGGCATCTCGCTCAATCTGTGGAGTATGGCTGTCATCTTGGTGGGCACGCTCTTCTCCCTGGGGTTGTGCTATGTATTGCCAGTGAGTTTGCCCGATATGGTGGGCATTCTCTGTGGTGCCACCACCAATACCCCTGCCCTGGGTGCGGCGCAGCAGGCATTGCAGCAGCTAGGAATGCCTAGCGGCGGTGCGGCTTTGGGATGTGCTGTCACTTATCCCCTGGGTGTGGTGGGCGTTATCTTGGCGATGATGCTCTTGAGAAAACTCTTTGTGAAGCCAGAGGACCTGGAGATACGCCGTGGCGATGACGACGACCATACCTCCATCGGACAATATGTGATTGTGAATCCTGCCCTCAATGGCTGCACTATCGCCGAAATCTCGATGATGACCCATCGCAAGTTTATCATCTCTCGAGTGTGGAGGGGCGATCAGGTGATTGTGCCTCAGGCAGATACCGTGCTTCATACCAAAGATAATGTGCTCGTGGTAACCAATAAGGATGAGGCTTCGGCGATGCAGATACTCTTTGGCAAGAAGGTGGACAAGGAGTGGAACAATGAGAAGGTGGATTGGAATGCCATTGATGCCAAGGTGGAGAGCCGCATCATCGTGGTTACTCGCCCTGGATTGAATGGTAAGCGACTGGGGCATCTACAGATGCGTAATAGTTATGGTGTGAACGTGAGTCGCGTATTGCGTGGTGATATCCGCCTGCTTGCCACCGATGACTTGATATTGCAATATGGCGACCGCCTCACCGTGGTGGGCGACCCTACCAGCATCGACCATGTGGAGCAATTCCTCGGCAATGCGGTGAAGACACTGAATGAGCCAAACCTCGGTGCCATCTTCCTCGGCATCATCTTGGGATTGGCCATTGGTACCATCCCATTGAATATCCCTGGCATGACAGCCCCTGTGCGACTCGGTATCGCCGGTGGTCCTATCGTGATGGGTATTCTGATAGGTGCCCTAGGTCCTAGAGTGCATTTCATCTCTTATATGACTCGCAGTGCTGGCTTGATGCTCAGAGAGTTGGGACTCTCGCTCTATCTCGGTTGCCTGGGATTGGAGGCTGGTGGTCAGTTCTTCGAGACGGTCATCCGCCCTGAGGGCTTGATGTGGGTAGGCATAGGCTTCCTCATCACGGTAGTGCCAGTGGTCATCGTAGGTTTCATCATCCTGAAGACGAAGAAGTACGACTTCGGTAGCATCTGTGGCATCCTCTGTGGCAGCATGGCCAACCCGATGGCTCTGACTTACGCCAACGATACGCTGGATGGCGATACCCCTAGCATCAGCTATGCCACGGTTTATCCATTAGGTATGTTTGTGAGGGTCATCATCGCCCAGATCATCATCATGTTCTTCGTATAAACGAACGGTTGTAGCGTTACACCGTTACAGCGTTACAGTGGAAAATCTGCCTTTCTCGTGATGGTCATTGTCTTGCCTGTCAATGGATGCTCGAAGGTGATTTCCTCGGCATGGAGGTAGAGGCGAGGTGCCTTCTCATTGCCATAGAGTGGGTCGCCAAGGATGGGGGCATTCAAACCCTCGTGATGGGCGCAATGCACTCTAAGCTGATGGGTGCGACCTGTCTTCGGAAATAGAGCCAAACGAAGATGATGGCGTTCTTCACTCCCTAGCACCTCATACTCTGTGATGGCCTCTTTGCCCTGCTCGTGATTCACGATTTGGCGAGGGCGGTCGAGGTAATTGGGCATCAGGGGGAGGGAGATAATGCCACGATGGTTCTCTCCGCTTGCCAAGCGAAGTATTCGTTCTTCTGCTTCCTTGTCTTTTGGGCATACGATAGCCACATATTTCTTCTGCACGTGATGATACAGGAAGGCTTGCTGCAATCGGTGATAGGCAAACTCCGTCTTGGCGATTATCATCAAGCCGCTTGTTGCCATGTCCAGACGATGCACGATAAGTGGACCTTCGGCTTCGGGATATTGCTTCCTTGCCCAAGCATAGATGGAAGGCTGATGAATGTCCTTGCCAGGTACAGACAGCAATCCTTCTGGCTTGTGGATAACGGCTAGCTCACGGTCATCATATAAGATTTCTACTTTATTATATATGTGGGCGTCAGAGGCGGATGACTCAAAGATGCTGGCAGGCAACATCCAGTGGAGGATAGGCTTGCACTTGCCATTGCATGCTGGATAATATTGCAGATGATGGCGAATCTCCTCCTTAGGGCTCTCGCCCCACCAAAACATCGCCATTTGCAGTGGCTTCAAACCATACAGGTAGGCATACTGCAAGAGTTTTGGCTCGCAGCATTCGCCACTGCCAGCAGGAGGCACCATCTTCAAGGCTGCCACTCGGCTGGTAATTATATTCTGATTGCCCAGTAATGCCTCGTCTCGAAATATCTCCAATAAGTCCTTGCTCTCGCCTTGATAGTTGAGCATACGGAATTGCATGAAGAGCCATTGCTGCAAGGCATCGGATAATGTCTTGCGCAGTTGCTTCATCTGCTGTAGATTCTCTTGAAATTCAGCATATTCCGTTTCGAGCGTTGTCTTTTCTGACAACGCTTTCTTGAGTCTTCTCAATTCTGCCTTCATAAATTGGCTTTCCTTGATCATCATCTGTTCTTCCTCTGGGGATAAACCTGAGTCATCTGTTGCTCCATTTTCCTTGGCAGCAAGCAAGGCTTCTTGCCTGCGGGCATCTCGCTTCGCCTTCGCCTCCTTCATCTTCTCCTGATAGGCGGCGATGGTGCGTTGTCGCTCTTGCTGCAAATCATGGATGATATGCTTTGTCTCCTTCATCTTTTCATCAGAAGATAAACGGGCGATGGCACGATTCAGATTCGTGATTTCTGCCTCATGCACCTTGAAGTATCCATCGGGTTGCAGGTAGTCGAATACGGCAGGCACGAAATCCTCCCAGTCGCTCCTGCCCCCTATCTGTCCGCTATAGGCAGCAAGATAGCCTATCTTTCGCTGTTTTTCCACGATGAGCACGCCAAACATTTTGCCCTTGTCTATCTCCTCTCGCCAGTCTTTTCGCTCCGCGAGATACGCTTGCAGCTCCTTGCATACCATGATGCAAAGAGGATGCGGCTCATAGTCGAGCGGATTGTTCATCCCCTCGGGGATGTTGATATCAGAATATCTGTTGATGTCTATTGGATGGTATATCATGCTGCAAAGTTAATAAAAATATTCAATAATTATCTTCTATTGAATGAAAAAGTATGTTTTTTGGCTAATTTTTAGTACCTTTGCATCCAGAAACTTTTATAGACAATAACGATAAGATAGCAAAAAGACATGACCAAGAATAGTAACTTCTTTTATCATCTGGTGGCTTTCGTCACGGTAGCCATTTGGGGCACCACCTTTGTTTCTACCAAGGTGCTGATGCTCAATGGACTTTCGCCTGCGCAGATTTTTACCCTGCGCTTCTCCATTGCCTATGTGTTGATGCTCTGTTTCAACCATCGCCGCCTCTTCTGCGACTCCTGGAAGGATGAGGTTAAGATGGCGCTGCTCGGCATCACGGGCGGCTCGCTCTATTTCCTCAGTGAGAACGAGGCGATGAACTATACCACCACTACCAATACCTCGCTTATTGTATGCTCCTGTCCGCTCTTCGCCACTCTACTGGTGCGCTTGGTGTATCGCGACTCCAATCGCATCAATGGCATCCAGCTCTTGGGTTCCTTGCTCGCTTTCGTGGGCATGATCATCGTGGTGCTGAATGGCAGGTTTGTGCTCCATCTCTCGCCAGTGGGCGATGCCTTGGCATTTACGGCTTGCATATGTTGGGCCATCTATTCGCTGCTGATGAAGGCGGTGTCGGGCGATTACAGTGCGGCATTCATCACGAGGAAGGTCTTCTTCTATGGCGTGCTCACCATCATTCCTTATTATCTCATCATTCCGGGTTTCCCACCATTGGAGGTCTTCGCCCGTCCGCAGGTCATCGGCAATCTGCTATTCCTGGGTTGTCTAGCTTCCATGATATGCTTCCTCACCTGGAACTGGTGCATCGCCAAACTGGGAGCTGTGAAAGCCACCAACTGGGTATACTTCAACCCTATCACCACCATGATATTCGCCTCATGGGTGCTGGGCGAGAAGATTACCCCTTACTTCCTGGCAGGAGCCGCCTGCATCCTTTTGGGTATGTATATAGCGGATAAGAAGACGCAAACGATGAATTAGTACGTCTTCTTGCTATATTCGCTCGGGGTGCAGCCAAACTGTTTCTTGAAACTGGTGGAGAAGTGGGAGAGGGTGTTGAATCCAGTCATGTAGGCTATCTCCGATATGTTGTATTTCCCCTCTACTATCAGGGCGGCGGCACGGTTGAGCTTGTAAGTCTTGAAGAAGACGCTAGGGTTCTCGCCAGTCAGTCCTTTTACCTTATAGTATAGTTTGGTACGAGATATGTGCATCAGTTCCGTTGCCTTGTTCACATCTAGTTCAGAGTTGGCTAGTTCTTGCTCCATGATTTTGTACAGTTCGTCCATGAAGGCTTTGTCTTGTGGCGACAGCACCTCCTCCACGCTCTTGTCTGTTTGGGTGGCGTTGTTCAGGATGGTCTTTGCCTTCTCTCTGTTGGTGAGCAGGGAGTTGATCATAGCCAGCAACACCTTAGGGGTGAATGGCTTGGTAACATAGGCATCGGCGCCACTGTTCAATCCTTCCACCTGGTTCTCTGGGGTGGTCTTGGCGGTAACGAGAATCACAGGGATGTGGCATAGCTGTATGTCTTGCTTGATGGCTTTACACAGTTCGTAGCCACTGATGCCTGGCATGACCACGTCGCTCAGGATGAGACTTGGCTCTTCCTCACGGATGGCTTTCAGGGCACTCTCCGCATCAAAGCGATAGATGACGTGATAGTCTGTTGCCAACAAGGTGCGAAGATAATGCACCACCTCGGTGTCATCATCTACGATAAGAACCTTTGGACGGTTGTCGCTGCCATCTTCCTGCTCTATCTTATTGGCTATCATAGAATCTTTCTTGGCGGAAAGTTCCATCTTTTGCTCTTCCTCCAAGTTTCTCTTCTCGGCATCAGAATAGATTTCCTCATGGGTTGGTATTGCAAGCGTAAAGACTGCTCCCTGGCAATCCTTGCGGTTGTTGGCAAACAACTTTCCATGATGGAGAAGGGCAAGGCTGCGGGCATAGTAGAGGCCGATGCCAGTACCCCAGTTGATGGTACTAGCCGACTGGTTGTTCAACTGATAATAGCGCTTGAAGATGTTGTTCAGTTCCTTTTCTGGTATTCCCTTGCCAGTGTCGGCAACGGTTATCTTGACCCATTGCATCCCTTTCTTGTCTATCTCCGAATCCAAGGTGACATCTATTTTTCCACCACGAGGTGTAAACTTCATGGCATTTGACATGAGGTTGTTGATGATTTTCTCCAACTTGTCAACATCCAGCCAGATGAGATAAGAACCTTCTAAGCCATGGCAGTTGAGTGTGATGCCTTTTTCCTCGGCATTGACGATAAACAAGTCTATGATGCGCTGCATCTCTGTAACGATGTCACACAATTTGACATGTAATCGGAGAGTGTCGTTCTCCAGTTTGTTGAAGTCGAGCAACTGGTTTACCAATTTGAGCATTCTGTTCACGCTTCTGTTGATGATGTTGAGCAACTGTTTGTTGTGCTTGTTGATATCGGTGCTCTCGCAGAGTTGCTCCACAGGTCCTGAAATCATCGTCAGAGGTGTGCGGAACTCATGGGAGATGTTGGCAAAGAAGCTCATGTTCATCTTGTTGATGCGCTGTTCTTGTTCCTTTTCTACCTCAGCCTTCCTAGCCATTTCCTTTTCCATATTGATGCGTTGCTTGAATCGTATGTAGGCATAGCCTGCGCCAGTTGCCAAGAGGATATAGAGGCACCATGCCCACCAAGCGTTCCATGGCTCTGGGGCGATAGATACCTTGATGGACTTTTCGGCGATGGTGTGGTTGTTGTCGTTGCCCACGATCTTCACCTTGAAGGTATAGCAGCCAGCTGGCAGGTTGGAGTAATATGCCTCCGTATTGCTGCCAGCATCGACCCATGATTTGTCAAAGCCTTCCAGTTGGTAGAAATAGTGGATGCGCTTGTAGTCACTGTAGTCGATGGCGGAAAAGGAGATGCTAAAGCTGTTCTCCTTGTAGCCCAGGTGGATATGAGGAGAATGCTCCATGCTCTCCTCTATGTTGCCTTTTTCCTTGGCTTGTACGAGATTGTTATGCACCTTTAGGTTCTCAAACAGCAAGTTGATGGGCTGGTTGGTCGTAACGTTCTGAGGATTGAAGATGGTGAGACCGTGGGTACCACCAAAGATAAGTGTGCCGTCTTTCAACTTGCAGGAGGCACGGTCGTAGAACTGGAAACCACCGATGCCATCAGCCTCCTTGTAAGAGGTTATCTTATGGGCTTTGATGTCCAACTTGTTCAATCCATACATGGTACTCACCCAGAGGTTGCCATTCTTGTCTTCCTCGATGCTGGAGATGTCAGAGCATGACAATCCAGGGATAGGCTGCATTCGATGGGTGTTGGCATCATATTTTAAGAGGCCATTGGTGACGGTGCCAAACCAAATGTTGCCCTTGCTATCTTGGAGCGTCTTTGTCGGGATATAGACACTGCGCTTGATACACTTCTTCCAATCAGTGGGATTTACCTTAAACTCTCGGATGACCTTCGTCTTGCCATCTATTTCCAATATCGGCTTATAGAAAGCAGATACGAGCAGATTGCCATTATTGAGACAAATGATGCTTGGGATGAAAGTAAAGGTAGATGGGAACAACTGCTTCTTGGTCATGGTTCCATCTTGATGAGAAATGAGATAGATATCCACACCTGCTGTGGAAACCCACATGTTGCCCTGCTTGTCTTGTGCAAATTCCATAGGCATAAAAATGGGATAAGAATCTACAACACGCAATTCTCCGTTTTCATACTTACACTTGGCGACGTTCTCCGCATCGGCAAGCCAGATATAATTTCTGGCATCTACATAGAGGTTGGTGATGATGTTCTTTTTATCATCATTGCTATTTTGATATACCTTGGGTATCTTTTTGATTTGCTTGTTCTCCAAGTCATAGACATAGATGCCATCTTTCTTGGTGGCAATCCAAAGATGGTTCGTGTGGTCTGGTACAATGGAGAGTACAGCTTGTTTGCCCACGGAGCGTTGCAAGGCAAGGTTGCTGTTGAACATGTCTTGATAACGATAGATGGTCTTCACGCCATCCTCTTCTGAACCGAGCCATAAGTTGCCTTTTGAGTCGGTGAAGATTTGGCTTACTTGCATATTGCCCAAGTCAAATGGGAAGTTCTTGTCGCTTTGATGGACGAGTTTGTGATGGTTGTCGAGCAACCACAAGCCATGCTTGGTAGTATTGAGCAAGATGCCATTCTTGCCGTATGGATGCACGATGTTCACCATGTCGTGTGGCAATGACCAAGACTTGAGGCTGGCTGGCAGTGCCTGGAGTTGGCGGGTGCGGGTATCGAAGATTTGCATGCCGTCATAGCCAGATAGCCACAGCTTGTGTCCATCTTGCAGATAGGAATATTGGGAATGGCCTGAAAGTTTGATTTCTGCCACTTTCTGGAATGTGTCCGAGCGATAGCCGGTGATGATTTGTGGTGTACGTATCCAGATGATGTCTCGGTCGTCGATGTGGCAGGTCAGGTTGAAGGTGGGTCTTTCTTCCAGTTGTTTCAACTTGACCACGAGTTTGTTAGTCTTTTCGTCATATTGATAGAAGGTATAGCCCGTGGTAAAGAACATTCTGCCGGCTTTGTCTTCCAGTATCTGCGTAAAATTCTTATTTTGCATGGTGAGGGGGATTCTCGTAAATTTGCCCTGCTCATTGTAGTAGCAGATGCCATTGGCCGTAGTTATCCACAGTCGGTTTTTGGAATCTCTGAAAATGCTGCTGATATTGTTGTCGGGCAGCCCCACGGAGTCGTGTACGCAGAAGTATTGGTAGTACTTGTTGCTGTCATACTTATTGAGACCACGGAAGGTGCCAATCCAGATTTGTCCGTATTGGTCCTCGCAGATGCTTTTTACTTTCTTGTTGGATATTTGGTCAGAGAGCACCCATTCTTTTCCCTCATAGGTGTTCTCCTCGTCGGTAGTGTCGTGATGCTGGCAGGCTGATAGTGTCAGCATGAGTCCTAGAAAGGCGTACAAAAGTATTTTCTCTTTGCTCATAGCTATTTCGTTATTTTTCTATTTGCAAAGATACGATAAATCCCTGATATATACAATATTTATGAAGGACTTTTAACAAATAGGAAACTTTTTGAACAGATAGAAAACCCCATTTTGAACAAAATCAAAATACAAGAAAACATTTCAGAAAAGGGTGTATTGAAAAAGTGCGTACCTTTGCAGCGCAATTTTGAACAATTATCATTTTTATACTAGTAAACCAAAGGTGTAAAGACAATGAAAAAGTTATCATTATTAGTTATTGCATTATGTATAACATGTGGCAGTGCTTCAGCACAGCAAGCCCTCTTCGGAGGGCAAATGCCACAGTCGCCTGAGATTCATGCCGACAAGTCGGTTACTTTCCGCTGTATGGCACCTGGTGCTCAAAAGGTGCAGATTACGGGCGATTTCTTGCCAACTCGCAAGATTGATACCCCGATGGGCAAGTTTGATGCCCCAGGTGTGGCTGACTTGACCAAGGACGATAAGGGTGTGTGGAGCTATACCACCACCTCTCCTCTGTCGCCAGAGTTGTATTCTTATACGATGATGGTGGATGGGGCAAGCGTTACCGACCACTTGAACGTATATACCGTGCGTGACATCAGCAATGTTTCCAACATATTCTTGGTAGATGGTGGCAAGGCAGACTTATACAAGGTTAGCAAGGTGCCCCATGGAACTGTTTCCAAGGTGTGGTATGACGATGCCAAGGCAGGCATTACCCGTCGCATGACAGTTTATACCCCAGCAGGCTATGAGACAAGCAAGGTGAAATACCCAGTGCTCTATCTGCTTCATGGCATCGGTGGCGACGAAGAGGCTTGGATGGACTTGGGACGTGCTTCCCAGATCTTGGACAATCTCATTGCCCAAGGCAAGGCAAAGCCTATGATTGTGGTGATGACCAATGGCAATATCTCCCAGGAGGCGGCTCCTGGCTATACTTCAGAGGGACTCATTGTACCAAGCTTGGGATTGCCTAAGACCATGGAAGGCTCTTTTGAGGTTTCTTTCCCTGAGGTGGTGAAGTTTGTGGATGCTCGTTATCGCACCTTGGCAAATACCCAGAACCGTGCCATCGCCGGTTTGTCAATGGGTGGATTCCATTCCCTCTATATTTCCATCAACAATCCTAAGACCTTTGGCTATGTGGGGCTCTTCTCGGCAGCCATTGGCAAGGAACAAAGAAGTGGTGGCGCCAACGAGTACATCTATGATAACTTCGACAAGAAGTTGGCAGACTTGTTTGCTGCCAAGCCAAAGCTCTTCTGGATTGGTATCGGCAACACCGACTTCCTCTTTAAGGACAATACCGCCTTTAGAGAGAAACTGACCAAGAACCATTATCCATTCACCTATATGGAGACCGATGGCGGTCATATCTGGCGCAACTGGCGCATCTACCTGGGTGAGTTTGCCCAGAAAATCTTTAAGTAACTTCAAACAACATTACAATGAAAAAGATAACATTTATGGCAACAGCCTTGCTCTTGAGTATGAGCAGCTTTGCACAACAAGCTTTGTTCGACAACGTACCTGTGGTATCTCCAGAGGTAAACGCTAACCATACAGTAACCTTCCGTCTCAAGGCTCCCAATGCACAGAAAGTGCAGATTACGGGCGACTTCTTGCCTACCAAGCAGATTGATACCCCTGTGGGAAAGTATGATGCACCGGGAGTGGCAGACTTGGTGAAGGATGACAAGGGAGTATGGAGCTTTACCAGCACTAATCTTTCTCCTGAGCTTTATTCTTATAATCTCCTCTTGGATGGTGTGAAGATTGTGGATCCTGGAAGCGTCTATATCACTCGTGACATCACTTCGGTAACCAATATTTTTATCTTGTCAGACAAGAAAGGAGACTGTGGTGACCTCTACACCGTCAATGAGGTGCCTCATGGCAATGTGCAGAAGGTTTGGTATGACAGTCCTACGCTCAAGATGCAGCGTCGTATGACCGTCTATACCCCAGCAGGTTACGACAAAGGCAAGGATTACCCAGTGCTCTACTTGCTTCATGGCGCAGGTGGTGATGAGGATGCTTGGACAACCTTGGGACGTGCCTCCCAGATTCTCGACAACTTGATAGCCACAGGCAAGGCAAAGCCTATGGTCGTGGTGATGACCAATGGCAACCCTAACTGTCAGGCTGCTCCTGGCGAATGGTCGGCAGGTATGTATGTGCCTTCTTTCTATGGTTACCAAGGTGCCAAGGCGGTGGCTACGATGGATGAGAGCTTCCCTGACGTGATGAACTATGTGGAGAGCCATTACAAGGTGGGCAAGGATAAGGCGCATCGTGCCATCTGCGGTTTGTCAATGGGTGGTGGACACTCCTTTGACATCTCTCGCCGTTTCCCTAATAAGTTTGATTACGTTGGTCTCTTCTCCGCTGGTTTGCATGTGGGAAAGACTGGCGATTTTCGCACCGATTTCTATAAGATGCTGCAAGAGGACGAGGAGGCGAAGCAGCAGTTGGCAACCTTGTTTAAGAACAAGCCAAAATTGTATTGGATAGGTATGGGAAAGACCGACTTCTTGTATAAGAGTACAGCCGGCTTGCGTCGCTATTTCGATGAGAAGGGGTATAAATATACCTATATGGAGACCGAGGGCGGCCACATCTGGCGCAACTGGCGTGTCTATCTCACAGAGTTTGCACAAAAGATTTTCAAATGATAACATAAGTTTTTCAAGTAAGAGTTTTGTGAAAGATTATTAAAAAAATAAGATATAGACAATGATAAAACAATTATTAGTTTCTTCATGTGTGCTTTTTTCTGCGACTTTCGTAGTGCAAGCACAGAACCCAAAGTTGGGTGTGTCTCCTATCCAGGATGTCATCAATGCGATGACTCTCGATGAGAAGATTCAGTTGGTGGTAGGTTCTACGGGTAAGTATGAGAGCCAGATGGAGGCTACCATTGGTAACCAAGGTCAGTTGGTACAGGGTGCCGCAGGTCAGGTGAATGGTATTGAGCGTCTGGGCATTCCTGCTACGGTTGTAGCTGATGGTCCTGCTGGTCTTCGCATCGACCCTAAGCGCAAGAATACCGACAAGACATTCTACTGTACCCACTTCCCTGTGGCTACAGTGATGAGCTCTACCTGGAACAAAGACTTGGTGTATTCCGTAGGTACCTCTATGGGAGACGAGGTGAAGCATTATGGCGTAGATGTCTTGTTGGCACCTGCTACCAATATTATGCGTAATCCTCTTTGCGGTCGTAACTTTGAGTATTATTCAGAAGACCCATTGTTGGCTGGTACCATTTGTGCTGCTATGGTGAATGGTATCGAGAGCAACGATGTCGGTACTTCGTTGAAGCACTTCGCACTGAACAACCAGGAGACCAATCGTACTCGTAACAATGTTATCGGTAATCCACGTACTTTCCGTGAGATTTACTTGAAACCTTTCGAAATCGTTATCAAGGAGGCTCAGCCTTGGACGGTGATGACTTCTTACAATCTCATCAATGGTACGATGTCTAGTGAGCGTTGTGACTTGATAACAGAGATTCTTCGCCATGAGTGGGGATTCAAGGGTATGGTGATGACTGACTGGTTTGGTGGTCTTAGCGCAGCTGCCCAGATGGAAGCGGGTAACGACCTGTTGATGCCAGGTAAGGCAGACCAGGTGAAGGAGATTCGCAAGGCTGTGCTCAATGGTCGCCTGTCGATGGAAATCCTCGACCGCAATGTACGCCATATCTTGGAGTATATCATGCAGACTCCTCGTTTCAAGCAGTATGTTGCTGACAACAACCCTGATTTGAAGGGACATGCTTTGGTGGCTCGCAATGCCGCTACCGAGGGAATGGTGTTATTGAAGAATAACAAGAATGTATTGCCACTCGTTCAGAAGATTAAGAACATAGCTCTCTTCGGCAATACTTCTTATGATTTCATAGCTGGTGGTACTGGTTCCGGCAATGTTAACCATGCTTATGTGGTAAGTTTGTTGGATGGTTTGAAGAATGCTGGCTATCAGGTGGATGGCGACATCCAGAAGTCATACATAGAGTATGCTCCAAAGGCAAAGGCAAATTTGCCAAAGCCAAAGAATCCTTTGGAGGCTTTCTTGCCTGGTCACTTCATCCCTGAGATGAGCCTTGCTGAATTGAATATGTCTGCTGCCGTCAAGAACAACGATATGGCAATCATCACTATTGGTAAGTCGTCTGGTGAGTTCTTGGATCGAAAGATTTCTGATAGCTTCAATCTCACCAAGGAGGAGAAGGATATGATTTCTGGCGTTTGCAACGCTTTCCATAAGGCAGGTAAGAAGGTGGTTGTCATCTTGAATGTTTGTGGCGTTATTGAGACCAAGAGTTGGATTGGCGGTCCTGATGCTGTATTGTTGTCTTGGTTGCCTGGTCAGGAGGGTGGTAACTGTGTTGCTGACATCTTGACGGGTAAGGAGAATCCTTCTGGTCGTCTTCCTATGACATGGCCTGTAAGTTATAACGATGTTCCTTCTAAGGCTGATTTCCCTAACCCTGAGACTGTCAAGGTTGATGATGTGCTTGGTATGTTTATGGGCAAGGGCATCGGTAGCAAGGGTGACGTGAAGAATGTGGATTACACCGAGTATAATGATGGTGTTTATGTAGGTTATCGTTATTACCAGACTAAGAATGTGCCTGTATCTTTTCCTTTTGGTTATGGTATGAGCTATACTACCTTTAAGTATGGCAAACCTGTGGTAACGAAGGATGCACAGGGCAATATCAAGGTCCTGGTGACTGTGAAGAATGCTGGTAAGGTAGCTGGTAAGGAAGTTGTTCAGGTATATGTGGCAGCTCCTGGCAAGGATATGGATAAACCAACCAGGGAACTTCGTGGTTTCGCCAAGACCAAGTCTTTGCAGCCTGGTGAGAGCGAGACCGTGACCATCCAGATTCCATACGAGAACTTGGCTTCGTTTAATGAAGTGGATAGCCAGTGGCAGGTAGAGGCTGGCGACTATAAGGTGATGGTGGCTAAGAATGCTGCCGATGCCAAACCGCTTACCGCCACAGTCAGTGAGCAAGCTGGTGTAACTTCCAAGGTTCGTCCTTGCTTGTTGCCAGAGCAGAAGTAAAAGATGTTTTCCCCTCAGCCACGAAACGCATGTTGAAACCGTTTCGTGGCTGTTTTTATTCACTTTTCTATCACTTTTCTATCACTTTTCTATCACTTTTCTATCACTAATTAGTTAAATAATCGCAAAAAGCGAGACGGTTCTTACTGACTTTCAGAAAATTATAGTATATTTGCAGAAGATAAGCTGCACTCGGCAATTTGAAAACAAGTTTTCATTGCGCTCGTTTGCATTATCTTTGCGCTCGATAAGACTAAGATTCCTCTTAGGTACCTGATACCTCGGCGAAACCTTAAATTTATAAATCTCTAAACCATCACTAATATGGAGTTAAGATTAGACGATCCTGAGTTCGTGAATAGCATCATCTACCCCAGCTGGTGTTATTGTTTTAATGCCGAGTGTCCACGCACGGCAGAGTGCATCTGTTATATTTCCTCCCGCTTCATACCCGAGGATAAGGAGTGGGGCAATGCCATCTATCCCAATGCCTTACGTGACGGCAAGTGCAGCCACTTTAAGCGTGCTCGCATTATGATGGCGGCGTGGGGTATGAAGAGCCTCTATGACAACGTGAAGCATAAGGATACTGCCAACCTGAGATGTCGAGTGATGGGCATACTGGGCGGAAAGACCAACTATTACAGAGTGTATCGTGGGGAAATGCACGTTTCGCCCGAAAAGCAACAAGAAGTGAATCGCGTCTTTGCCGAATATGGCTATCAGCCCCCTCGCTTTGATCATTATAAGGAGGAAGTGGGATTCACTGATAAGTAAGTCCCGTAGATAGAAATGGCTAATGACGCTTTTCTTTACACGGAATGACGCATTAAGGAAATGAGTATGGGGTAGAAACCAATCGAGTCATTTATTGGAACCAAAAGTTTCTCGCCTAGAAACTCCGAGTTTCACTAGATGAAACTCTTGGTTTCACGCCTTAAACCATTTGCTACTACGAGGGGCTAGATTCCGGGAATACGTCGTATAAGAATAGTAAAATAACCAAACAAAATAGAGAGTATCATGAGTGGAGAAAAACTAACTATCGTGCATACCGAGCGCAATAATCGCTTGGTAACGAGTGTGAAATCACTGGATAAATTTATGGAGCGCATCACCAAAGACGATGCCAAGGGCACCATTACCCAGTTTAGGAATTATGTGCCTTATATGACCCTCGGCTACGATGGCTACAAGGACATGCCCAAGTGGATGCATGTGATGCCTGCCGCCGAATTTCAGAAGGCGGAGAACGGCACGCTGGTGATGAAGCACAACAATGGCATCTTGCTGTTTACGCTGGCTGAGATACAGGGCGAGGCTGGGCTGGAAGGAGCCAAGCAGAAGGTGGCTGCGCTGCCATCCACGCTAGCCGCCTTTCTGAGTGCTGATGGCAAGATGCTGCATGTGCTGGTGAAATATACGCTCGCCGACGGCAAGTTGCCCGATGATGAACAGGCTGCCAAAAGTAACTATCTCTCAGCTTTTTACAATTTTGCCCCCATCTACTTGGCACTGGTAGATGGCAAGATGAATGAACCAAGCCCTTCACTCCACTCCGACTTCCTGTTCACGCTCGATGAGCATCCTTATTATAATGCTACAGCCGCCCCATTGAGACTGTCGCCCCTTTCCCAGCAGGCACCTGCCGAAGCTGTAGATGTGCCATCAATCGCTGAAAAAGAAGCTGAAAGCGATACTGCAAAGGCTGATAAAGACTTGCAGGACAGGATGATGCGCATGATCCAATTCTTGCAAGACAAATATGAACTGCGCTACAACTCGGTGATGAAATTCACGGAATATCGCACCAAGGAGAAGAACTGGTGGGGCTTTCTGCCCATCGACTCCCGAGTGCAGAAGCGCATGACCATCGAGGTGCAGAAGGCTGGCATCCGAGTGAGCATCAAGGATGTGAGAAACTATCTGGAGTCTGACTTCATCCGCAACTACAATCCAATAGACGACTACCTCTTCAGTTGCCGAGGCAAGTGGGACGGCAAGGACCATATCCGAGCATTGGCTCGCACCGTGCCCACCCAGAACAAGCATTGGGAAGACTGGTTCTACATCTGGTTTTTGGGCATGGTGGACCAGTGGAAGGGCTTTTCACACAGGCTTTATGGCAATTCGGTGGCACCTCTCCTCATCTCCAAGCAGGGCTATAACAAGAGTACTTTCTGCCGCCGCTTAGTGCCGCCAGAGTTCCAATCATTCTACTCAGACAATCTCATATTGTCAGAAAAACGTCAGGTATTCCAAGCGATGACGCAGTGTATGCTCATCAATCTTGACGAGTTCAACCAGATTTCCCCACAAGTGCAGCAGGGATTTCTGAAGAATCTCATCCAGTTGCCTACGGTGAAGCTGAAACCACCGTATGGCAGTCATGTCATGGAGTTTCCACGCCTCGCCTCCTTTATCGCCACAAGCAATATGGACGATATTTTGAGCGATCCATCAGGCAATCGACGCTTCATTGGCATCGAACTGACAGGTCCGATAGATGTGAGCTATCGTCCTAATTATGTCCAACTTTATGCTCAAGCCCAAGCGGCACTGGACAAGGGCGAAAAGGGCTATTTCGATGCCCAGCAAACCCAACTCTTGATGGAAAGCAACAAGCAGTTTGAGGTAATCACCCCCGTGGAGCAATACTTCCGCATGTGCTTTGAGCCAACGGAAGATGAGTCTCAAGGTGAGTATCTCACTGCCGCCGAAATCTTCGATCAGTTGAAGCAGCGCATAGGTAGTAGTCTGAAGGTGAATACCTTAGCTCCATTTGGCAGAAAGCTTGCCCAGATGCCCGGCTTGAAGCACAAGCGCACCCGAATAGGCACGAAGTATCTGGTTAGGGTGATAGCAAGGTGATAGCAGTGTGATAGACAACCCCAATTTTGGGGTTGTCTATCACACTTAGCAAGTATCTGCTTATAACTAAATATCAATGCTTTAAATAGAATCTTTGTTCAAAGTGTGATAGCAGTGATAGCAATTTCTGCAAACTTTTTAAATAAGGATTTCTATCCTCATCCTCTCCTTGTCATATCGGATGCCATCTCGCTCAATGAAGCGGGAGAGAGAGCCATCTTGGGATAGCTCTCTTGGCGTGCCGATAGTGAGATGGCTGGGCTCCATCAGCCAGAGGCGGTCGGAGAGTTGGAGGGCCAGCTCCACATCATGGGTGGAGAGGAGAATGCTCTTGTGCTGCTCATGAGCCAGACGGCGGAGCATCTGGAACGTCTCTACCTTGCTCGGGAAATCGAGGAAGGCGGTGGGTTCATCTAGGATGATGAGGCTGGTTTGCTGGGCTAGTGCCTTGGCAAGCATCACCTTCTGTCGCTCGCCATCGCTCAGTTCCTGGATATTGCGCTGGGAGAGATGGGTGATGCCTACTTGGCGGATAGCTTCTTCGGCTATCTGCTTGTCTTCTGATGACAAGGTGCCCCAGAAACCTGTGTAGGGGGAACGACCGATGCCCACGATGTCGAGCACGCTGAGTTGGGCTACGTCGAGCTTGGAGGTGAGCACTACGCTGATCTCCTTCGCCATCTCTTGTGGGGAATAAGATGAAAGGGGCTTGCCCTTGAGGAGGATTTCGCCAGCAAGAGGGGGCTGAAATCCTGATAATGTTCTTAATAAAGTGGATTTTCCCACTCCGTTGGAGCCGATGAGGCAAGTGAGCTCATCGCTTTGGAGCTGGGCATCAATAGCCGAGGCTATCACTCGAAGCTCTTTTTTCTTCGAGCGATAGCCTATGCTTAAATTCTGTAATGTAATCTCGACAGAGTCGAGTCTTGTAATTCTCATTATTCGATGATGGAACGTTCTTGTAGCTGGGAGGGCAGGTTTTCAACTATACAGATTGATTTACTTGGCTGCCAAAACCTCAACCTCTACGAGAGCACCCTTAGGCAACTTCTCTACGGCTACAGCTGAGCGAGCAGGATATGGCTGGCTGAAGAACTGGGCGTAAACCTCGTTCATTGCAACAAAGTCATCCATGCTGTTCAGATAAACTGTGGTCTTAACTACGTGAGAGAGGTCGGTACCTGCTGCCTTCAAGATGTTTTGGGCATTGGTGAGTGCCTGACGGGTCTGCTCCTGGATGCCACCCTCTACAAAGTTGCCTGTAGCTGGGTCGATAGGAATCTGGCCTGATGCAAATACAAAACCGTTTACTTCGATAGCCTGGCTATATGGACCGATAGCAGCAGGCGCATTGTCTGTGTGAATTGCGTTCATAATTCTTATACGTTTATTGTTAATGAATCCGCTTGCAAAGATACTGCAAAAGGCAGAGACGGCAAAATTTTTCGGATTAAATTATGTTTATGCAAGTTCTATTCGGATGGATTAATCTTTCCTTTTGCCTCGCTTTTCGTGTCAGAAAACACCAAAAAGAAAGCAAAAAGTGCATTTTTATAGAAAAATGTTTGGTAGAATGAAGAAAAAGTGATAACTTTGCACCATAATTTTAATGGATGAGTGAATGATTATTCACTTAAAAGCTTAGAGAGATATGAGAATGAAATCATTAACAGCAGCCCTTTTGTTCATGGCAATGGGGGGGGCAAGCACTCGCTCAATCACCTAACTTGATAGGGGGATTGGTGACCGATGAGAATGGAGAACCTGTTATCGGTGCTCAAGTGAAGGTAAAAGGTACTTCTACGGGTACGGTTACCAATGTGGATGGTGAGTTTACCTTGCCTGCCACCATCAAGCGTGGCACGGAGATTGTCATCAACTACTTGGGTATGGAGCCTCAGACCATCAAGGCGGCTCCTGGTTTGAAAATCAGTTTGCGCTCCGAAGATCGCCAGCTCGATGAGGTTATCGTCGTGGCATACGGTGAGCAGAAGAAGTCTTCCTTCACGGGTTCGGCAGGCGTGGTAGACAGCAAGTCACTGGAGAAGCGACAGGTCAACAACGTGATGGATGCCTTGCAAGGCAATGTGGCTGGTTTGCAGTCTTTCCAGTCTTCTGGTTCTCCTGATGCCACTCCAGAGTTTCGTATCCGTGGTATCAGTTCGCTCAATGCTGGTAATGACCCTCTCATCATCTTGGATGGTGTGCCATACGATGGATTGTGGAACAGCATCAACCCTAACGATGTGGCGAGTGTCACCGTATTGAAGGATGCTGCCAGCAATGCGCTCTATGGAGCCCGCGGTGCCAATGGTGTCATCATCGTGACCACCAAGAAGGGTAATACGGGCAAGGCTGTCGTCTCTCTTGATGCCAAACTGGGTTGGAGCAGCAGAAGCTCCAAGCGCTATGAGACCATCGACGATCCAGCGCAATATCTCGAAACTTATTATGGCGGACTTTACCGCTCCAACATAGCCAAGGGGCAAACTCCTTATCAGGCTTTCAGCAATGCCAATGCCACGCTCTATAAGGGTTCTGGCGAAGGCGGCTTGGGCTATCTTCCTTATAGTGTGCCCGACGGTCAGTATCTCATCGGTGACAATGGCAAGCTGAATCCGAATGCCACACTGGGCAATCGTGTGTACAACAACGGACAGGTATACACCATCCTGCCTGATGACTGGATAGACGAGGCTTATCGCAATGCCCTTCGCCAGGAGTATAACCTGAGTGTGAATGGCGGCAACCAGCAGGGACAATTCTATGCTTCCCTGGGCTATCTGAATAATGAGGGTATCGTGGTGGGCTCTGATTATGAGCGCTATACCGCCCGTATGAAGGCTAGCTATGAAGCCAGCAAGTGGCTTACCGTGGGCGGTAACATCAACTTTGCCCATTCCGTAACCGACAATGCCGATGAGGATGCTACAGGTCAAAACAACATCTTCTATCAGGCTTCAGAGATGGCTCCTATCTATCCTGTATATCTGAGGGATGGAGAAGGCAATCTCCTCCGCGATGAGAATGGCGTGGTAGGCGACTATGGTGATGGCATGTACCTGGGTTCCAGCTATGTGCGCCCAGTGATCTCACAGTCGAATGGTATCACCGATGCCAAACTTAATACCAATCAAACCACCAGCAATACCTTTACGCTCAATGGATTTGCCGATGTGCATATCTTGGAGGGATTGACAGCCACGGTGAATGGAAGTGTGTATAGCAGTTCCAACCGCATGACTCAGACCATCAATCCTTTCTATGGATATGGTCACATGAGTTATCCTAATGGATATGTATATAAGTATGACTACAACTATTATTCTGTCAACTTCCAGGAACTCTTGAAGTATAGCAAGAGCTTCGGCAAGCACAATATGTCGCTCCTCGCTGGTCATGAGAACTATAAGCATAGCTATGACTACATGACGGGCGACCGCAAGAACATGTTCTCTTATTTCGGCAACCAAGAACTGAATGGTGCCACCACCTATGTTTCCAACTCATCTTATAAGAGTGATTACAACACAGAGGGCTGGATCTTCCGCGGACTTTATGATTACGATGGTAAGTACTTCGGACAGGTATCTTATCGTCGTGATGCCTCTTCCCGTTTCCATCCCGATCATCGCTGGGGTAATTTCTATTCCTTCGGTGGTGCTTGGATTCTCACCAAGGAAGACTGGATGAAGGACGTGACATGGCTCAACACCTTGAAGTTGAAGGCTTCCTTCGGACAGAACGGTAATGATAATATCGACGACTTCCTCTATACCGATACTTATAATATAAATAAAGGTGAGGGCAACGAGATTGGTTTGACCCTGAAGAACATTGGTAATGAGAATATTACCTGGGAGACAGTGACCAATGTGAACGCCGGTATCGAGTTTGAGGTCTTGAAGAGCCGTCTGCGTGGAGGCATCGACTACTTCTATCGCAAGACATCGGACATGCTTTGTACCGTGAGAGTGCCTCTCTCTCAGGGCTATGCAGGCTATTCTTCTAATATCGGTGATATGGTGAACAAGGGTGTGGAGATAGAGTTGGAAGGCGACCCTATCCAGACCAAGGACATCAAGTGGACCATCGGTGCCAACCTGACAGCCTACAAGAACAAGATAACCAAGCTCAATGAGGACAACCGCTATAACGACCTGAATGGTCATCCAGGTTATACCAGCGGCAGCTATTTCTTTGGCGAGGGCTTGTCTATGTACACATGGCGACTGAAGAAGTTTGCCGGTGTGTCTGCCGATGGTCAGGAGATGTGGTATATCCATGATGCCGATGGCAATCTGACTACCACTACCAATCCTACCGACATCACCAAGGACGAGGATTACTTCGATTGCGGTACGGCACTGCCAGATTTCTATGGCGGTTTTAATACCAGTGTGTCGGCATACGGTTTCGATTTCAATATCTCGTTTGCTTACTCCGTGGGCGGCAAGGCAATGGACTGGGGCTATCAGTCTCTCATGATGGCTCCTACAGCAGGATTCACCGGAAAGGCATTGCACAAGGATGTGCTGAAGGCATGGACCGAGGAAAATCCTAGCAGCAATATTCCTCGCTTCCAGTATGGCGATGAGTATACGGCTTCCACCTCCGAACGCTTCCTGACCAATGCCAGCTGGTTGGCTCTGCAGAACATCACCTTGGGTTACACCTTCCCAAGAAAGTGGGTGAAGGCCATCGGCTTGTCTAGTCTTCGTCTCTATGTATCGGGCGAGGACCTCACCTATTGGAGCCATCGCAAGGGATTCGATCCTCGTATCAGTTATGCGGGCAGTGTGAGCAGCGATGTCAATTATGCACCAGCTCGCACCGTTACGGCAGGTCTTTCAGTTCAGTTCTAGAGAGCATGACTGGAGATTAGTTTCATTCTAAAAAAGTAAGATGTCATGAATAAGATAACAAAAAAAATATATATGTTGCCCCTCTTGGCGGCAACGCTGACCTTGGGCAGCTGTGTGGAGACAGTGGAGCCTACCGACAGTGCTTCTAGCAACCAGGTCAATGGAAGCAGTGAGTCGTTTGCCATGTTGGTCAATGGCTTGAAGGCAAAGATGATAGCTTGGGATACTTACGGATCAGATGAAGGCAGCTATGCCGAGGCCTTGGCAGATTGGGGCTACCCTTGCTACATGATCATGAGAGATGTGATGCTCGATGGTATGCCTACCACCGGCTCGTCTTGGAACTATCAGTATAGTTTCGAGGCTGCCACTGGCCTCTCTGGCTACTCAGGCTATCCTTATTACTATTATTATAACTTCATTAACAATACCAACCGTATCTTGAAGACCAAGACCGAGAGTGATGCCACTGCCGAGATGAAGCAGTCGCTTGCCATCGTGCGCACTTATCGTGCCCTCTGCTACATGCAGCTCACCTCCATGTATGAGTACTTCAAGACCGGTATTGCGGAACTCGACCAGAAGGCTGAGGCTAATGGAGTGATGGGACTTACGGTGCCTCTAGTTACCGAGACCACGACTCCAGAGGAGAGTAAGAACAATCCTCGTGTGCCTTTCTATAAGATGTATCGTTTCATCCACAACGACCTTGCCATTGCCGAGCAAAATATCGGCAACTATGAGCGCACGGAGAAGAACGATATCAACAAGGACGTCATCAATGGCATGATGGCTCGCTTCTGGCTCACCGCAGCCACTCGCTTCGACCGCCAGCCAGATGATCTTGCAGCCCAAGTGCAGCATGAGCAGGACGAGGATGGTTTGCAGCCACTGGGCATCACAACAGCCAATGATTGCTATAAGAAGGCTACCGAATATGCCCAAAAGGTGATCAATGCCGGCTATTTGCCTGTCACTGAGTCGGAATGGAACGATGCTTCTTCTGGTTTCAATACCGCCAACCAAGCTTGGGTATGGGACCTGAAGTATAGCTCTACAGAGCAGACACCTCGCTACTGGTGTACTCTGACTGGTATCTATGCTTCTGAGCCAACCTGGGCTATGCCTGCCTACAGTGGTGAGTATCGCTGCATCAGCAAGGCTCTCTATGACAAGATAGGCAAGGGCGACTGGAGAAAGAACTCTTGGGTGGCTCCAGAAGACGCTGGTAGCCAGACTGTGCCTGCGAAATATCAGACCAAGCTGGCGAACGAGACTTCAGCTTCGCTCAGTGCCAATACTAACTGGAGCCGTCTGCCAGCTTACGCCAACCTCAAGTTCCGTGCTGCCGGTGGCAATATGGATGTAGAGGATGATGGCCTCTTGGTGACTGTCCCATTGATGCGTGTGGAGGAGATGTACTTCATCAAGATGGAGGCTGCCCTGCATACTGATGGATTGGCAGCGGCAAAGAGCCAGCTGGAGAACTTCCTCAACACTTATCGCTATGAGGACGGTTCCTATACTTGCAAGGCTACTACCAATGATGGCTTCATCCAGGAGATGATAGCACAGAAGTATATCGAGTTTTGGGGAGAGGACGTGCTCTTCAATGACTATAAGCGACTGGGATTGCAAGTAAACCGTATGCAGGATGAGACCAACTATCTGGAGGCTTATCAGCTCAAATCCAAAAGTGGTTACACTGCACCTTGGATGAACTTCTATATCCCAGAGGTGGAGCGTAGCTTCAACAAGGGAGTGGTGATGAATCCAGACCCTGTATCTTATATCCAGCAATATTGCAAGTAAACTTTAATCATGAATCGTATGAAAAAGATCATATATCATCTATCAATGATGTTGGCTGTGGCTCTTTGTCTCACTGCTTGTGACGATAAGAACGACAGCGACTATGTGGCTGGCAAGCCGACACCAGCCAACAGCATGCAGGTATATTTTGATGCCAGCAATGCTGCCGACTTTATCAATGCTCCGGGCGAGACTTCGTCGGTAGACATCATGGTGTCTCGTGAGAAGACCGAAGAAGCTGCCGAGGTGCCTATCATCTGCAAGCAGGCAGCCCCAGAATTGACCGTTCCACAGAGTGTGAAGTTTGAGGCAGGGCAGAAGACTGCTATCCTGAGCATCGGCTTGGGACAGCTGGAGGAGAACAAGAAGTATGAATTCTGTTTGGCGCTGGACGATGAGTATGCTGACCATTACAGCCAGCTCGATGGCTCATCCACCTATAGCGGCTATGTGATGGAGGCTTCTTGGAGCACATACGTCCAGGACATCAAGATGACCTGGACCGTGGGAGGCACCCAGCAAACATGGGATAGAAGCATTGAGCGCTTGGGCAATACCAATCGTTACCGCATCAAGGATTTCGTAGGCTCAGGCCTTGACATGATTTTCACTGTAGGTGGTGATGCTTCTGGTGCGTCTGGCTACAGCAAGATGGTGCCTTATACTAACTATTATAGTTACAATGAGGGTTCAGTAGATGGCTTCTATCTCTACGATTCTGCCAAGAAAGAATATCCATCATGGACCGTTGGCAGCAAGACCATCTCTTATCTTTGCATCATGAACTCTTACATCGGAAGTGGCGACTATTCTTATATCTCGTTCGAAAAAGGATATGGTATGTTTGGTACCTATTTCGTGGATTATACCGATGGCACCTCCGATTCTTACAACTATATCGAGTTTGAGTTCGATCCTGTCCAATAAGGGCGTTCGGATAGCGTTAGAATATCGTTTTAATCAACTTCAAATCGCATGACAACAATGAAAAAGATATATCAGATATTGTTCTTCTGCCTCCTCGTGGCTAGCATGGGCCTCACCTCATGCAGCAGCGATGATGTGGAGAAGACCCCTCTGGATGCCCCAACCCTAGCGGTGGGCGACACCAAGGTCAGTTCGCTTGCCTTCAACTGGCAGGCGGTGAGTGGCGCAACGCAGTATGCCTACGAACTGTATGATGCCAGTGACAATGTGGTATTGGGCGATGTCACCAGTGCCACCTCCATGATTGCCACAGGCTTGGAGCCAAACTCCACCTATACCCTGAAGGTATGGGCGTATGCCGATGTCAAGGCGGACAAGACCACATCGCCTATCGCTACCCTCACAGCCACCACCAATGCCGTGAAGCCTCTTGCCAACCCAGTGCCAGAGGCAAAGGCTGGCAATGGCGGCGTTACCATCTCATGGCCTGAGGTGGAGCATGCCACCAGTTATCGCTATAGCTATGTGAACGCTGATGGCGAAAACGTACAGGGAGAGACGGAAACCAACAGCGTTACCCTAACGGGACTTCCTATCGGCGAATATACCATCACGATCACAGCCACTAGCGATGATGAGGCTTATTCTGATTCAGAGCCTATCCACTTGACCTTCCAGCGCACCAAGGCTGAGGTTTGGCGCAAGATGGGTACTTATTATTCTGCTGGTCTTGATGCCTCATTCCGAGCAGCCATTGTGGCTTACGATGACGGCAGCTATGCCATTGAGGCTCCATTTGGCGAGGAAGGCTTTGAAATCGGCTTCACCGTGCCCGAAGGCTCAGAGGAGATAGCTCCAATAGCCACCCCTGACGACTATGGCTATTATTCCTTCTATACCAGCAGCCAGTATTATGTGTCTATCTATTGCGCTGATGGCTATTCTAAGTTTACTGGCGATGAGAAGGAGGGCGAAGTATGGTTCTATTCTTACACCTACGATTACGATGGCAATCAGATAGGCGCGAATTACTATGATGACTTCATTTGGACAGAAGGCGATGAGATACCAGAGGGCTGTAAGAAAGAGGTGCCAGCCTTGCTCTCCACCACTTGGGGACAGAATGCACCTTATTATATAGCCACCCCTTTGGTAGACGGCAAGCATTGCCCTACGGGTTGTACAGCCACCGCCTTGGCTCAGATACTCAATTATTACCAGTATCCAGCGCAGTACGTTGATGGCCCCAAGATAGATTGGGCTAACATGCTTCCTGGCTATCGTGGTGAGTATACCGAGGCTCAGGCCAATGCAGTGAGTCAGTTGATGGCTCATTGCGGCAAGGCTGCCCATGTGACTTATGACATCTATGAGAGCACCTCTTCTCTAGAGGATATAGAGAATGGTATAGCCAGCGAGTTTGGCTATATCGTCAAGTTCTATGGCTATCTCGATTGGCCAGAGATGAAGGATGTGAAGAAGTGGAAGGAGATTATCTTCCGTGAGTTGAGTGCGGGTCATCCTGTACTTTACGGAGGTACATCTTATAAGAATGGCTATGACAATTACTTTGCCCATTCCTTTGTCTTGGATGGTTATGACAGCAAGGGAAGGGTGCATGTCAACTATGGCTACGACGGTGATGGCGATGGTTATTATGCTTTGGATAACTTGCTGTTGAAATATGGCGATAGGGATGAGGTGTTTACCGACTACCAGAACATGGTGGTTATCCATCGTCCACAGGATGGCAGCATCGACTATGATTTATAAGATATAGGATAAAAAGAACGTCGGTAATAGCGACTAGGCTTGTCGCTATTACCGACGGGGACTGGTCGCTACTAGCGACTGTTTTTATACAATATATAGGTGGAAGCCTTTTGCCTCCAATGCTTCTTTGATTTCCTTGACGTGGTCGGCATCGCGAGTCTCCATGGTGAGACGGAGCACGCAGGCGTTCACCTTCTGGCGATTGGCAGAACGGTCGTGGTGAACACCAGTGATGTTGCCACCCAAGCCAGCGATGACGGAACATACCTCTACCAACTCTCCTGGTTTGTCGTCCAGCTCCATCTCGATGGTGCAGAGACGACCGCTCTTGGCAAGACCACGGGTGATAACACGGTTCAGTATGGTCACGTCGATATTACCACCGCTCACTACGCAGATGGTCTTCTTGCCCTTCACAGGCACCTTGTTGTACATCACGGCGGCTACACTGGCAGCACCAGCGCCCTCGGCAACCATCTTCTCGCTCTCGATGAGCTTGAGGATAGCGGCACAAATCTCATCCTCGCTCACGGTTACGATCTCGTCCACATAGTTGGAACAAGTCTCGAAGGTCAGACTACCCGGTTCCTTCACGGCGATACCATCGGCTACGGTAGATACTGAAGGCAACTTTTCCTGCTTGTGGTCGTGTAGGCTCTGCACCATGCTGGCAGCTCCCTCAGCCTGAACACCATATACCTTGACATTAGGATTCAATGACTTGATGGCGAAGGCAACACCCGAAATCAAGCCGCCACCGCCTACTGGCACTACCACTGCCTCTACATCTGGCAGTTGGTCGAGAATCTCCAGTCCGATGGTGCCCTGGCCTGCGATCACATTCTCATCATCAAAAGGATGAACGAAGGTATAGCCATGCTCATCCTTCAGCTGCAATGCCTTCTGATAAGCATCGTCATATACGCCAGGAATGAGGCAAACCTCAGCTCCCAATCGCTTGGTGGCCTCTACCTTGCTGATAGGTGCACCCTCTGGCAGACAGATGAGGCTCTTCACTCCCATGGCTGTAGCGCCGAGAGCCACACCCTGAGCGTGGTTGCCAGCCGAACAAGCTATCACGCCCTTTGTTTTCTCCTCGTCGGTGAGTTGGGAAATCTTGTAATAAGCACCGCGAATCTTGAACGAACCAGTCTTCTGGAGGCACTCTGGCTTCAGATATACATCACTCTCTGGGTTGATTCGGGGTGTGTGAACCAGCTCAGTCTTACGAATCACTTTGCTCAGCACGAAGCGAGCCTTATAGAAATTGTCTAATTGTAACATACGTAACTGCTGAATTATTTCGCTGCAAAGTTACTGTAAATCGAAGACAATACAAAATAATTCGCTTTAATTTTTGTTTATTCAATAATAATGTGTAATATTGTTGCCAAAATATCTGTTACATGAAGAAGACCGTACTGATTATAGTGGCAATCGTGTTCAGCATTCTTGCTGATAGCTTTAGTACATATTGAAGTGTTCCAGTGCGGCAGCTACGCCATCCTCCTCATTGGATAGGGTCACGTAGTCGGCATCGGCTCTTACCTCTGGGGCGGCATTCTCCATCGCCACTCCCATACCGGCAAGCTTGAGCATGCTCAGGTCGTTGTAGCCATCGCCGAAGGCTATCATATCGGCAGGGGTGAGATTGATCTTTCCTAAGAGACGGAGCAATGATTGCGCCTTGTCTATGCCCTTAGGTACCAACTCGAGGAAGAAGGGAGCGGAACGGAAGATGTCCATCTTCTCGCCGAGTTCTGCCACGAGGTCATTCTCTGCCTGGAGCATATCCTTAGGGTCGCCCGTCATCAGGAGTTTGGTAGGGTGTGGTTCCAGGGCTTCTAAGAGATTGTCCACTTGGCGGATGTTCATCTTGTTGATGCGAGATTCTTCTTTTACATACTGGTCGTCGGGCATCTCGGTGATAATCTCGTTGCCAGCATATCCCAAGAGGGCATGGTGGTGCTCCTTCGCGTACCTATATAATATAGGGAGCACGGCATCGGGCAAGAACTGGGAAAATAGCTTTTCGCCCGTCTTCGCATTCACGATGTTGCCACCATTATAGGATAGGATATAGCCACCACGCTTGTCTAGCTCCAGGCATTCTGCCACGGGCTCAATGCCGTAGGTAGGTCTGCCAGAGGCAAGGATGATGACGGCGCCTTGGCTCTCTGCCTTCAGAAGAGCCTCTCGGGTCTTGGGGGTAACCACCTTGTCGTGGTTGGTTAGCGTGCCGTCCAGGTCGAGTGCGATGGCACGGTAAGGTATCTGCTTTGTCTGTTCCATTTTTCTATCTTTCTTGTTTTTAGCCGCAAAATTACGAATAAAATCTCAGAAAACCATCCTTTCTTTGTTCCTTTTGCTTTATTTTATGTTTCATAACTCATATTCTGTAGCGAAATGCTTGGCGTTCTCATTCCTTTTGCTTATCTTTGCAACCGGAAAAGTGTAAAAGCTACACATTGAATAAACAACATAGAAAAACTTAAGAATGAAAAAGAATTTCCTTTTGGTGGCTTTGTCTCTGATGACAGCCCTCTCTGCCTTTGCGGAGAAAAGCACCGTCAGCTCTCCTGATGGTAAACTGAACGTCGTGGTGGAAGACCATGACGGCAAACTCTATTACTCCGTGGATTATGCCGGCAAGCGAATGATGGAACCATCACAACTCGGACTCCTCGCCAATGTGGGCGACTTCTACCAAGGTCTTACCTATCAGAAGAAGAATGAGGCAAAGGTGGACAAGAGCTACGACCTGCGCACTGCCAAGACATCGCATGTGGATTATCATGCCAACCAGCTCAGCGTAACTTATCTCAATGCCAAGCAGGAGCCTATGACCGTTACCTTCAATGTATCAGATAACGACGTGGCTTTCCGCTATACCTTCGATGGCTTGAAGGCTCAGCATATCATCATCCATGAGGAGAAGACGGCATTCAATCTGCCTCAGATTTCTACCTCTTTCCTCTGTCCACAGAGCGACCCTCTGATAGGCTTTGCCCGTACCAAGCCAAGCTATGAGGAGGATTACAAGCCGGATGCTCCCCTTACCGCCAAGTCGGGATATGGCAGGGGCTATACCTTCCCATGCCTCTTCAAGGTAGGTGGCGATGGCTGGGTACTGGTCAGCGAGACGGGTACCCATGGCAATTATCCAGGTTGCCACATCAGCGATTATGATGCAGCAAAGGGTTATCAGATAGCCTTCCCTATGCAGGAAGAGGGCGATGGCATCGGCTCTAACAACGCCGCGTTCTCCTTGCCTGGCTCCACTCCTTGGCGCACCATCACCGTGGGCAAGGACCTGAAGCCATTGGTAGAGACCACCATCCCTTATGATGTGGTGGAACCTCGCTATGAGGCTTCCCAGCAGTATGGGGCGGGAAAATATGCCTGGAGCTGGCTCGTATGGCAAGATGCATCTTGCAATTATCAGGACCAGAAGCAGTTTATCGACCTCGCTGCCACCATGGGCTATGAATATGTATTGGTAGATGCCCTCTGGGATACCCAGATAGGCAGAGACAAGATAGCAGAACTGAGCCGCTATGCCCAGGGCAAGGGTGTGAGCCTGATGCTTTGGTACAATTCCAATGGCATAACCAATGATGCCCCACAGGGGCCACGCAACTGTATGGACAACATCGTGGCTCGCAAGAAGGAGATGGCTTGGATGAAGAGCATCGGCGTAAAAGGAATCAAGGTGGACTTCTTTGGCAGTGATAAGCAGCAGACCATGCAGAACTACGAAGACATCCTCAGCGATGCCAACGATTATGGCATACAGGTTATCTTCCATGGTTGCACCCTGCCAAGAGGTTGGGAGCGTATGTATCCAAACTTCATCTCCAGCGAGGCTGTGCTTGCTTCCGAGAATGTATTCTTCTCAGAGTATCATGCCAAGCAAGAGGGCTTTGAGTTGACCATGCACCCATTTTGCCGCAATGCCGTGGCTTCTATGGATTGGGGTGGCACCATCATGAACAAATACTTGTCTCGTGACAACAAGAGTCGCCATCGCCGTTATACCACCGATGTCTTCGAGATGGCTGCGGCTATCATGAACCAGGCTGCCATCCAGTGCATCGCCATCTATCCTAACAATCTCTCTGAGCTTCCTCAGCATGAGATTGATTTCTTGAAGAGCGTGCCAACCACATGGGATGAGACCCAGTATGTGGCAGGTTATCCTGGCAAGTATGCCGTAGTGGCTCGCCGTCATGGTGACAAATGGTATGTGGCAGGCTTGAATGGTACCGACCAAGTGATGAAGTTGACCCTCCAGCTCCCTATGCTCGCTGGTAAGACCGTCACCTATTATTATGAATCTCCTAACAAGGACAAGAAGGCTCTCTGGCCTGTATCTCAGGTGAAGACCGTGAAGGTGGACAAGAAGGGAGGCCTCAAGGTGGAGATGCAGCCTAAGGGTGGCATCATCGCTCAAGAGTAAATAAGAATAAAACAACAACTATAATAATTATCAATAAACCTATCAAGTAATGAAGAGATTAATTTCAGCCGTGCTTCTCTCTGCTGCCGTGGCAATGCCTGCTATGGCGCAGAAGAGCAACAAGGTGCTGAGCAATGGTTATCCATTCGCTCAAGTGCCATTTACTAGTGTGAAGATTTCGCAGAACACCTTCTGGGGAGCCCGATTGCAAGCAGCCCAAAAGGTAACGATTCCTTTGGCTTTTAGCAAGTGCGAGACGGAGCACCGTTACAAGAACTTTGAGATGGCTGCCTATACCTTGCAGCATCCTAACCACCCTGGGTTAAACACCAAGGAATGGGACGTGAGCAAGTTTATGGGTTTCTCTTTCGATGATACCGATGTATACAAGACCATCGAGGGAGCCAGCTATATCCTCCAGACTTATCCAGACAAGAAGCTGAAGGCTTACATCGACAGTGTGCTCGATGTGGTGGGCGCTGCCCAGGAGCCAGATGGCTATCTTTATACTGCCCGTACCATCAACCCTCAGCACCCTCATAGCTGGAGTGGCAACAAGCGTTGGGAGAAGGAAGAGGTATTGAGCCATGAGCTTTACAACCTCGGTCACATGGTGGATGCTGCTTGTGCCCACTATCAGGCTACGGGCAGCACCAAGTTCCTCAACATCGCCAAGCGCTATGCCGACTGCGTGGTGAAGGAAGTGGGACCAAACCCTGGTCAGGCTACTGTGGTGCCAGGTCATCAGATAGCAGAGATGGCATTGGCTCGTCTCTATACCCTGACGGGAGAAAAGAAGTATCTCGATGAGGCTAAGTATCTCTTGGATTATCGTGGCAAGACCCATATCAAGAACATTTATTCACAGAGCGACAAGCCTATCTTGGAGCAGAAAGAGGCCTGGGGACATGCCGTGAGAGCAGGCTATATGTATGCTGGCATCGCCGATATGGCTGCCCTCACACAGGATTCTGACTACATCAAGACCATCGACCGCATCTGGGACAACATCGTGAGCCGCAAGTATTATCTCACGGGTGGAGTAGGAGCTCGCCATGCTGGAGAGGCTTTCGGCGCCGACTATGAGTTGCCTAACATGACGGCTTATAATGAGACTTGCGCTGCCATCTCCATGGTTTACCTCTTCGAACGTATGTTCTTGCTGCATGGTGAGAGCAAATATATCGACTGCTTGGAGCGCACCCTATATAATGGTGTCATCTCTGGTATGAGCATGGACGGTGGCAGATTCTTCTATCCAAACCCATTGTCAAGCGATGGCAAGTATAAGTTTAATGCCGATGGCAACACCACCCGCCAGCCATGGTTCGGATGTGCCTGCTGCCCAAGTAACCTGAGCCGCTTCATCCCTTCCGTTCCGGGTTATCTCTATGGCGTGAAGGATAACAACATCTACGTGAACCTCTTTGCCGGCAATACATCTACCATCAAGGTAAATGGCAAGGATGTGGTTTTGGAGGAGACTACCGAGTATCCTTGGAACGGCGATATCAAGATTGCGGTTAAGAAGAGTGGTGTGAAGAATGCCAACCTCCTGATTCGTATTCCTGGATGGGTTCGCAATCAGGTGGTGCCTAGCGATCTTTATAAGTATAGCGATGCCGAGAAGCCAGCTTATAGCGTAACTGTTAACGGTAAGGCTGTAGAGGCTGACCTCGATGCCAACAAGGGTTATCTCCCTGTCAAGAACATCAAGAAGGGAGATGTAATCCGCATCCACTTCGATATGCCAGTGCGCACTGTGGTAGCCAACAAGAATGTTCTTGACGACCAGGACAAGGTAGCCGTAGAGCGCGGTCCATTGGTGTATTGCGCTGAGGCAGTGGATAATAGCAATGAACCTGTGCTCCATGCCGTTATGCCAAAGAAGCCAAGCTTCACTCTCGTAGACAACTACAGCATCCTGAACACGGAGACCAAGGGAGCCCCAGCCTTCACCGTAAAGGCTATCGTTACCTCTCCTGCTCATGTTATCTATCAGAAGAAGGAGGGAGTGGTCGCTGTAGATTGCACACCTCTCACCCTGATTCCTTACTATGCATGGAATCATCGTGGAGCCAACCAGATGAATGTTTGGTTCTATCAGACATTGAAGTTTATGGAGAAGTAAAAATATATCGATAAGTCGTGGAAATCTATTAAAATAACAGATTCCACGACTTATTTTTTGCCAACTGCGGAAATTCTGTTAAATATTCCTTTTTTTATGGCAGAAAATAGTCCAAGTGCAGATAATATCGTATATTTGCGATATGAAGATTATAGAAAAGAATATCATAGGCAAGAAGAGCCAGGAGACTTGCGAGGACGGACTGGTCATCACAGATGACTTCATCGCCGTGATAGACGGCAGCACCAGCAAGACTCCCAAGCATCTTTCTCCCGATATGAAGAACGGCAGATATGCCATGACGCTCATATCAGAATATATCCAGCAAGAGCTGAAGCCCGATGCCTCGGTGGATGATTTCTGCCAAGGCATCACGGCGTATATATCTAACAAGGTGTACCAACCGATGGGCATCACGGAGCAATTGCGCCAGCATCCCGAGGAGCGACTCACTGCCTCAGCCATCATCTATAGCCGGCAGCGAAAGGAGGTATGGATGGTAGGCGACTGCCAAGCCATCATCGACGGCAGACTCTATGATAACTCCAAGCCCTACGAGCAGAAGATAGCCCAGCAACGAGTGGATCTTATCCAGCTAGGCATATCTCCAGCCGGTGCTCGCAAATGCATCGAACCTCTGCTGATAGTGGCTATGCTGGGAGGGCAGAACAAGACTTATGCCGTGATAGATGGCTTTCCTATCTACCGAGAGGGCGTGAAGGTCGTGTCATTGGAAAAGGATTCCCAAGAGATCGTCTTGGCAAGCGATGGCTATCCTTTCTTGAAGCCAAGCTTGGCTGAGAGCGAGGCTGCCCTGGAGCATCTCATCGCCCATGACCCTCAGTGCATCCATGAGTTCATAGCCACCAAGGGTTTGGTGGCAGGCAACAAGAGCTTCGATGACCGCACTTATGTGCGATTTGTTTTAGTGAAGTAATCATGGTATGAAAGCGCATTTATGCAAGTCATAGATGCGCTTTCTTTTACATTTCCCATTAATTTTTTGGTTATATGGTATTTTCTTTGTATCCCCGCAGCGGATTATAAAAATAGTAGCTATGGAAGAGATTAGAAAATATCCAGTAGGGATGCAAACCTTGCTCATCTGCCATCTCGATGATGACAATCATCCAGCTGAGGATTTCGATGCTGCTTGTAAGGGAATCCAGGAATGCTTGCTCACATTGGAGGCGATGGGCAAGTTTATCACTACGATGTATATCGCATTGTGCTCAAATCGAATGGGAATGCTGCAATGGTAAAGACAAGTTATTGCTTCGTTACATTGAAAAAATAATAAAAATATAGGTGGCATTGCTTGATTCTGAATAAAAATGTATATCTTTGCATAGTCTTAAGAATAAACAACAACATAAGAAAACCGTTATAAAATATGAAACAAAGACTGTTCATCACTTTGGGTATGGCTAGTTTAGCCTTGATGGCATTTGGCGCACAGAAACCGAAGACTGTCAAGAAGGCGCAAAAGACAGCGACCGCTCAGCTTCCTGCTTATACCGAGTGGCACGACCTGCAGGTCAATGCCATCAACCGTTTCCCTTTGCATACCTCTTTCTTTACGTATGCACCGGGCGAAGTGCCTGCTTCTGGCAAGGCTGATATGACCAAGAGCAAGAACTTCCTCTCGCTGGATGGCATCTGGAAGTTTAAGTGGGTGGAGAATGCCGACCAGCGTCCTACCGACTTCTACAAGACTGATCTCGATGACTCGCAGTGGGGCACCATCCCGATGCCAGGCAACTGGGAGATGAATGGCTATGGACAGCCTGAGTATGTGAATGTCGGATTTGCATGGCGTGGACATTTCGACCAGCAGCCACCTGCCGTACCAACCAAGGACAATCATGTAGGCTCTTATCGCCGCATCATCGACATCCCTGAGGATTGGGATGGCAAGCAGGTTATAGCCCACTTTGGTAGCGTTACCTCCAACATCTATCTCTATGTGAATGGCAAGTTTGTGGGCTATGCTGAGGATAGCAAGGTGGCAGCCGAGTTTGACATTACACCTTATTTAAATAAAGGCAAGAATCTCATTGCCTTCCAAACCTTCCGCTGGTGCGATGGCTCTTGGGATGAAGACCAAGACTTTTGGCGCTTGAGCGGTGTGGCTCGTCAGAGCTATCTCTTTGCTCGTGATGCCAAGGTGCAGTTGCAGGACATCCGAGTTACTCCAGACCTCGTAAACGACTACAAGGACGGTGTGCTCAACATCAAGACTACCGTCAAGGGCAATCCTGTGGTCATCTATCAGTTGCATGACAATGTGACGGGCGATGTCATCCTCCAGAAAAAGGTACAGGCAGTGAAGGGCAAGGCAGACTGCACATTGGAGATACCAAATCCTAAGAAGTGGACCGCCGAGATGCCTAATCTCTATACCCTCCATACCATCTTGGGCTATAAGGACAAGCAGAAGAACGCCGTGGTGGGCACTAGCGTAACCCCAGTGAAGGTGGGCTTCCGCAAGGTGGAAATCAAGAACAAGCAGTTCTTGGTGAATGGTCAGCCTGTGCTCATCAAGGGTGCCGACCGTCATGAGATGGATCCTGATGGCGGCTATGTAGTGAGCGAGGAGCGTATGATACAGGATATCAAGATTATGAAGCGCCTGAACATTAATGCAGTTCGTACCTGCCATTATCCAGATGATCCTCGCTGGTATGAACTCTGTGATGAATATGGCATCTATCTTGTGGCTGAGGCTAACCAGGAGAGCCATGGTTTTGGCTATGGCAATGATGCTGCGGCAGGCAAGCCTATGTTTGCCAAGCAGATTATGGAGCGCAATCAGCACAATGTGTCTCTCTTCTATAATCATCCTAGCATCGTAACTTGGAGCTTGGGTAATGAAACCAAGATGAGCAGCAACTTCTTGAAGGCTTATCAGTGGATCAAGAGTCAAGACGCTAGTCGCCCTGTACAGTATGAGCAGGCAGGAACTGGAGAGGGCACCGACATCTTCTGTCCGATGTATTATTCCGTGGATGATTGCGAGAAGTATAGCAAAAATCCGACTAGCACTAAGCCGCTCATCCAGTGCGAGTATAACCACACAATGGGCAACTCTGGTGGCAATCTCAAGGACTACTGGGACTTGATTCGCAAGTATCCTATCTTCCAGGGCGGATTCGACTGGGACTTCGTGGACCAGGCTTTGCATCGCCAGATATTGGAACCTATGACTATCGATGCGGATCGACTGAATAATAATCAGTTGCGCAAGATAGAGTATACATACGGTGGTGATTACAACAATTACGACCCTAGCGACAATAACTTCAACTGCAATGGTATCATCGGTCCAGACCGCCAGCTCAATCCTCATGCATATGAGCTAGCCTATCAGTATCAGAGCATCTGGACCAAGATGAAGGATGCGCAGAAGGGCGAGGTGGAGATATATAATGAGAACTTCTTCCGCAACCTGAGCAACTACATGTTGGAGTGGCAGTTGCTGGCTAATGGTGAGGTAAAGGAGCAGGGCACTATCAATGAGCTAGATGTGGATGCCCAGCAAACCAAGACTTATACCATCCCTTATAGCTTGGCTGGTACTGAGGGCAAGGAAGTATTGCTCAATCTCGACTTTAAGTTGAAGAAAGCAGAGCCATTGATGCATGCTGGTCAGGTGGTGGCTTATGCTCAGTTGACAGTTTCAGGCAAGAAGAGCTGCAGTCAGGCAGAGAACGCTGAGGGCAAGAGCTGCTGCGACAAGGCAAGTAAGGGCAAGGTGGTGAAGCAGAAGATGAAACTCGTGGATGACGAGAAGAAGTCTGACTGCATCGAGGTCGCTACCAAGGACATCACGCTCAAGGTGAATCGCAAGACAGGACTCATCTCTGAGTACGCATACCAAGGCAAGTCTTTGCTCGGTGAGGGCGGTACCTTGAAGCCAAACTTCTGGCGTGCCCCAACTGATAACGATATGGGTGCCAACCAGCAGAAGAACATGCAGGCTTGGAAGAACCCACAGATGAATATCAAGGGAGTGGCTGTGGAACAAGACAAGAAGGTCAACACCGTCAGCATCTGTGCCGTATACGAGATGCCAGAGGTAAAGGGCGAGTTGACCCTCACTTATCTCTTTGAGGCTAACACCGGCAAGCTGGATGTAACCGAAGACTTCGCCGCTACCGATGGAGCCAAGGTGAGCGATATGTTCCGTTTCGGTATGCTGATGCAGTTGCCTTACGCCATGGAGCAGAGCCAATATTATGGTCGTGGTCCTATCGAAAACTATAGCGACCGCAAGGAGTGCATGCGCCTTGGCATCTACACTGATGATGCCGACAACCAGTACTTCCCATACATTCGTCCGCAGGAGAGTGGTACCAAGAGTGATATGCGCTGGTGGAAGCAGACCGATGGTTCCGGCTTCGGACTGAAGGTGATGGCTTGCCGTCCATTCTATGCCAGTGCCCTCCATTTCGATACAGAGGAACTGGACGATGGTAACGAGAAGGAGCAGCGCCACAGCTTCAATCTGAAGAAGTCAAAATACACCAATCTCTTCCTCGATGTAGAGCACATGGGCGTGGCTGGCGAAAATTCTTGGGGTGCTTGGCCTCTGGAAAAATATCGCATCCATTATGGCAATAAGGCGTTCAAATTTAGCCTGATACCAGTAAAATAGTGGATAAAACAGCTAATTTAGAACATTATCCAATTTATTATAGCAGAAAATCCACCTCATGAGGGGTGGATTTTTTGTATCTTTGCACCGTGAGTGAGGATGCCTATATATATAATAAGGTGTCTCGCTACAAGAAAATGTTTCATGAGTAAAAATCATAAACCTATAAAACAATAATAACGTAGATATGAGAAAAACGAAATTTTTCGCAGCCATGCTGATGGCGATGGCATCACTCGGTGCTTACGCTCAGCATCAGTTTAACGTACAGGCCAACAAGCCTGGAGTAGAAATTCAGCCTACCATGTATGGTATCTTCTTCGAGGATATCAACTTTGGTGCCGATGGTGGTCTCTATGCCGAGATGGTGGAAAACCGCTCTTTCGAGTTCCCACAGCGCCTGATGGGTTGGAATACATTTGGTAATGTAACCGTAAGCGATGTGAAGCCAGCCTTCCCTCGCAATCCTCACTATGTAACTTTGGAGACTTCCGGCGCTCGTGAGAAGCAGACTGGCCTTGAGAACCGTGGCTTCTTCGGCATGGGACTGAAGAAGGACATGAAGTATGACTTCTCTGTATATGCTCGCTTGCATCTCATCAATGGCAAGGAGGCTAAGTTCCGTGTGGAGATAGTAGACTCTAAGAATAATGTGGTAGACAAGCAGAGCGTTACCGTGACCAACAACAAGTGGCAGAGGGTAACCGCTACGCTCACCTCCAATGTTACAGACCCTAAGGGACTGATGCGTATCTTCTTGGAGGGAACTGAGAGCGTAGACCTCGACCATATCTCCCTCTTTCCAGAGGACAACTGGCATGGACTCCGTGCCGACTTGGTGCAGGATCTCGCCGATTTGCACCCTGGTGTGTTCCGTTTCCCTGGTGGATGTATCGTAGAGGGTACTGACCTCGACACTCGCTATGAGTGGAAGAATAGCGTGGGCGCTCCAGAGGATCGCCCATTGAATGAGAACCGCTGGAGAGATACCTTCCCATATCGCCTCTATCCTAATTATTATCAGTCATTGGGATTGGGCTTCTATGAGTACTTCCTCCTCTCTGAGAAGATTGGTGCCGAGCCATTGCCTATCCTCTCTGTAGGTTTGGCTTGTCAGTATCAGAATAGTGATGATGACAAGAATGCTCACGTGGCAGTGGACGACTTGCAGAGCTATATCGATGACGCCTTGGATCTCATCGAGTTTGCCAATGGTCCTGTTACCTCTAAGTGGGGTAAGCTTCGTGCCGATATGGGTCATCCTGCACCATTCAACCTGAAGCAGATTGGTATTGGTAACGAGCAGTGGGGTCCTATGTATCCTGAGCGTCTCCAGAAGTTTATGGAGCAGATTCGTGCCAAGTATCCTAAGATGAAGATCTGTGGTTCATCTGGTCCTTCTGCCGATGGCAAGGACTTTGACTATGGTTGGGAGCAGATGCGCAAGCTGAAGACCGACCTCGTGGATGAGCACTACTATAAGAGCCCAGAGTGGTTCCGTGAGAATGCCAACCGCTATGACAATTACGATCGCAAGGGTCCTAAGGTATTTGCCGGCGAATATGCAGCCCATGCCACCAACGACCCTAATTCTTGGGAGGCAGCTCTCTCAGAGGCAGCCTTTATGACTGGCTTGGAGCGCAATGCCGACGTGGTATACCAAGCTACATACGCACCTCTCTTCGCTCATGTAGAGGGATGGCAGTGGCGTCCAGACCTCATCTGGTTCGACAACCTCACCTCTGTTCGCTCAGCCAACTACTATGTACAGCAGCTCTACGGACTGAACAAGGGTACCAATGTGCTCTCTCTTACAGAGAATGGCAAGGCTGTGGAGGGCAAGGACGGACTCTATGCCACCGCTTGCTATGACAAGAACACCAAGAGCTATATTGTGAAGATCGCCAACACCTCTAACGAGGAGAAGGACATCAACGTAACCTTTAATGGCATCAAGAGCTTGAAGGCAGGCAAGGTAACCTTGCTCCATGCCGATGACCTCCAGGCAGAAAACAAGATAGACAACAAGAACGTAGTGGTACCAGTCGTATCCGATGCACAGGCCAATGGCAATGTGCTGAATGTAAAGATGAAGCCAAATAGCTTCGTGGTATATCGCTTCTAAAAATGAGCAAGTGTTTAAGTTAAGATTATATTTATTCTAGTTAAAATCCCTTGTAACTTCGGTAGCAGGGGATTTTTTCTTATCTAAATCTTCGAAAAACGTAGAAATATTTGCCCACTCCACAAATTATTTGTATATTTGCACGCGATAAAGTAATCATTCTAAGAAAATTGTATTTTAAAACTAAGCTATAAGGTATGAAAAGAAGATATGTTTTGTTCTTGGCTTTAGCACTTTTGTGTACTACGGTAGATGGTTTTGCCCAAGGTAAGCGCACGGCTCGTAAGCGCTCTGCCGCTAAGAAAACTGTAGTGAAGGAGACCCAGCCAGAAGCTGAGGTTAAGGAAGCTGTGGCTGAGAAGAAGGAAGAAAGCAAGGCTGTTACCTTGCCTGCCCAGGGCGGTGCTCCTGTGGTAGTGGATACAGTGGTGGTTCCAGCCCCTGTACCTCAGGACCGTGTGGACACCATCTATTATAACAAGAACTGGAAGGTAACCACCAACAAGGCTTTCGCCAACTATTATCGCTTGGCTCTCTATCCTGTGAACCCAGCCATGCAGAAGGAGTTTAAGACCTACTATATCACTGGCGAATTGCAGGCAGAGGGTAGCTTCTTGGAGCTGGACAAGAGCGATGATGCTAATAGCCGCTTTACCGATCAGTACGTATCTTACTTCAAGGACGGACAGGTAGAGGAGAACAAGACCTATCGTGATGGTCGCCTGAATGGCGAATACACCATCTATTATAATAATGGTATCATCAACAAGCACTTCACCATGCGTGATGGTATGCGTGATGGTCTCTATTCCGCCTTTTCGGAGGATGGCAAGGTATGTAAACTCACCCCATACAAGGCTAATGAACCAGAGGGATTCTATGTAGTGGTAGATGCTGATGGCAACTACTCTAAGTATTCCATCATCGACAACAAGCCTATCATGGAGACTCCTACACCAGAGGAGGTGCAGTCGGAGTATAAGAACGGTGTGGCTTGGTCATACTATAACAAGAATGGGCTCATCGTGGGTGCTTGTAACTCTATCACCAATGCCGTGGGCGACTATCGTGAGGTGGGTCTCTATGTGGTCAATAAGAGTATGGTCAATGTAGACCTCGATCCTCGCCAAGTACAGGTATATTCCGTGAAGGGCGAGAAGATGAAGGGCTACCAGATGGTAGGCGTAGAAGAGTATAACGACAAGATCCGTAAGTTCCAGAAGAAGAACAACTATACCGTAACCAATATCCGTGAGACAGAGGTTAACTCCAACTTGGGTGCCCAGTTTAATGCCGGCAATTCCAATACCGTAAAGGAATTCCAGAAGCGCATCTGCCGTATGCGTGAGTTGGACGAGAGCACCCGTATGCAGTCTACCGACAAGCAGCCTCTCGACCTCGGTTATTTGGAGCGTACCACCATCCACCCAGGTGAGGCAGTAACAGGCTATCTTTACACATCAGATAAGAAGGCAGCCGACCTCTATATTAGGGTAAGAATCAATGGTATCGAATATCTTTTCAACTGGAAAGAGGGAAAAAGACGATAAAAAGCATAAAAAAACAGCAATTTGTTAGCAAATTGCTGTTTTTTTATTACCTTTGCACTCGCAAACTTAAAATAAATAGATAAAAGAATGGCTAATTTGAGATTTGAGGTTGTAGCCGAGGCCTTTAAGAAAAGACCTGTAGAGGTGGAAACTCCCAAGGTGCGTCCTTCGGAATATTTCGCCAAGTATGTATTCAACCGCCAGAAGATGTACAAGTATCTTCCATCCGATGTGTACGAGAAACTCATCGATGTGATAGACAATGGCACTCGTCTGGATCGTTCCATCGCCGATGCCGTGGCTGCCGGCATGAAGCTTTGGGCTGAGGAAAACGGGGTAACTCACTATACACACTGGTTCCAGCCACTGACCGAGGGCACTGCCGAGAAGCACGATGCCTTTGTGGAGCATGATGGCAAGGGCGGTATGATAGAGGAATTCTCTGGCAAGCTGCTCGTACAGCAGGAGCCAGACGCTAGCTCGTTCCCTAATGGTGGTATCCGCAACACCTTCGAGGCTCGTGGCTATTCTGCATGGGATCCTACATCGCCTGTGTTCATCATCGACGATACCCTTTGCATCCCTACCATCTTTATCTCTTACACGGGAGAAGCTTTGGATTACAAGGCTCCTCTGCTCCGTTCGCTCCATACGCTGAGCGAGGCAGCTACCGATGTGTGCCACTACTTCTATCCTAATGTGAAGAAGGTGCAGACCAACCTGGGTTGGGAGCAGGAATACTTCCTCGTGGATGAGAGCCTTTACTCTGCTCGTCCTGACCTGATGCTTACTGGCAGAACCCTGATGGGACATGACTCTGCCAAGAACCAGCAGATGGACGATCACTACTTTGGTACCATCCCTGAGCGTGTACAGGCATTTATGAAGGATCTCGAAATCCAGGCCCTGGAGCTTGGCATTCCTTGCAAGACCCGCCATAATGAGGTGGCTCCTAACCAGTTTGAGCTGGCTCCAATCTATGAGGAATGCAACCTTGCCGTAGACCATAACATGCTCTTGATGAGCCTGATGAAGCGTGTGGCTCATAAGCATAGCTTCCGTGTCTTGCTTCACGAAAAACCATTTGCCGGTGTGAATGGTTCGGGCAAGCACAACAACTGGAGCCTTTGCACCGATACTGGCGTATTGCTCCATGCAGCAGGCAAGACCCCAGAGGACAACCTCCGTTTCGTGGTCTTCATCGTGGAGACCTTGATGGGTGTATACAAGCACAATGGACTTCTGAAGGCATCCATCATGAGTGCTACCAATGCACACCGCTTGGGAGCCAACGAGGCACCTCCAGCCATCATCTCTTCATTCCTGGGCAAGCAGCTCACCGACCTGCTCGACCATATCGAGAAGGCTGACAAGGACGAACTCTTCGCTCTGGCAGGCAAGAAGGGCATGGAGCTGGATATTCCTGAGATACCAGAGCTGATGATAGATAACACCGACCGCAACCGTACCTCTCCATTCGCCTTCACAGGCAACCGCTTCGAGTTCCGTGCCGTAGGTAGCGAGGCTAACTGTGCATCTTCGCTCATCGTGCTGAATGCCGCTGTGGCAGAGGCACTGGAGAACTTCAAGGCTCGTGTGGATGCCTTGATAGCAAAGGGCGAGGATCAGACATCGGCTATCATCGACATCGTAAGAGAGGACATCAAGACCTGCAAGCCTATCCGCTTTGATGGCAACGGCTATTCCGACGAATGGAAGGAAGAGGCCCAGAAGCGTGGCTTGGACTGCGAGGCATCCTGCCCAGTAGTCTTCGACCGTTATCTGGACAAGGAGAGCATCGAGATGTTTGCCAAGACCAACGTGATGAGCGAGAGTGAGCTGAAGGCACGCAACGAGGTGAAGTGGGAAACCTATACCAAGAAGATTCAGATAGAGGCTCGTGTGATGGGTGACCTGACCATGAACCACATTATCCCAGTGGCTACCCACTATCAGAGCCGCCTTGCCAAGAACGTGGAGGGCATGATCAATATCTTCGGTGGCGAGGAAGGCAAGAAGTTGACTGCTCGCAACGTGAAGATTATCCGTGAAATAGCTGAGCGCACAGAGTCTATTGAGCGTGGTGTAGAGGCTCTCGTAGAGGCTCGTAAGGTAGCCAACAAGATAGAGAGTGAGCGAGAAAAGGCTGTAGCTTATCATGATACCGTGGCTCCAAAGATGGAGGAGATCCGTTATCAGATAGACAAGCTAGAACTCCTCGTAGCCGATGAGCTCTGGACCTTGCCTAAGTATCGTGAGCTTCTCTTCATTCGATAAGGAAACAGTAGTGCTCCCTAGTAGGTTTGGCACTTGAAACTGTAAATTAAGTTAAATATTCGTAAAATATTAGTTCGTCGGACTGCAAGTTACACATAATCAAATAAAAATGTGTAATTTTGCAGTCCGATTATTTCGGGGATA
>ERZ1034939.76-NODE-76-length-67940-cov-16.519113_pt1 | contig 67940 bp, 50 predicted proteins | sample MGYA00520626_ERZ1034939 | MGnify/ENA primary metagenome ERZ1034939 (study PRJEB33766, sample SAMN09781751) | gut metagenome | biome: gut microbiome | host: Homo sapiens | place: Madagascar | study: EMG produced TPA metagenomics assembly of the PRJNA485056 data set...
CGACTTTGCGAAGCAACCGGAGTGAAGATAAAGCCTGGCCCGCCCGCGAAGCGCCACAAAGACCGCAGGGACGGGAGCGGCTATACTACTCTCAGTAGTTAAGGGTCGCGGATTCGCCGCGTCACCGCTCTCAACAGGAGGTCTTTATTTATGGCAGATCAGAAGCCGGTTGTCGGGATCATCATGGGCTCCAAGTCCGATCTGGGCGTTATGGAAGGCTGCACCGCCGAGCTCGAGGCGCTGGGCGTGCCCTATGAGCTCGTGATCGCAAGCGCGCACCGCACGCCGGCGAAGGTTCACGAGTGGGCTTCGACTGCTGCCGATCGCGGTATCAAGGTGATTATCGCCGCCGCCGGCAAGGCCGCTCACTTGGGCGGTGTCGTGGCTGCCTTTACGCCGCTGCCGGTTATCGGCGTTCCTATGAAGACGAGTGACCTGGGCGGCATGGATTCGCTGTTGTCGATGGTGCAAATGCCTTCGGGCGTGCCCGTAGCCTGTGTTGCCATCAACGGCGCCAAGAACGCCGCTATCTACGCCACACAGATTCTGGGCGCTTGCGACCCCGAGTATCGTACGGTCATTGAGAAGATGAAACAGGAGATGGCTGACGCGTAAGATCGCCACCATTCCTTTTGTGCCATAAGGAGAGTTATGTCCGACTATCAGGGAAAACGTTTTAGGTCCTCTCAAATCCCCGACCCTTCAAAGCCCGCTGACGGCCGTGTGCCTCAGCAGGGTCGGGCATCCTCTCCCCAGCCTGCCCGTGCCCCACGCCCCGTGGTGCCGGCAGGGCAGCGCCGCCAGCGCCAGAATACGCCTGCCGCATACCGTCCTTCGGCGTATAGCACGGCGAAATCGCCGCAGCGTACTACGCCACCGGCTCATAAAGACTCGGCGGGACATGTCCAACAGCCGCGCAAAAAACGTCGGTCGATTTTCCCTATCTTGCTCATCATTGTCGGAATCGGATTGATTGTTGCCGCAGCGGCTATCTACATCAATGCGCAAATTGGCTACAAACAGGCAAGCGACTCGTATGCAAAGATCGAGAAACAATATGTGAGCGATAAGGATGGCAGCGGCATCCCCGTCGTTGATTTCGATGCCCTTGCGCAGACGAACCCCGAGATTGTCGGCTGGATTTACGTTCCGGATACTACTATCAATTATCCGGTGGTTCAGGCCAACAATAACTCCAAGTACCTCAACACGTTGTTTGACGGTACATCCAACGCTTCCGGTGCAATTTTCCTGGACTGCGACGATACGGCTCCCGGTATGGTGGACCAGCAGACCACGATCTATGGCCATCATATGAACGACGGCTCGATGTTCAACATTATTTCGGACACGACCGACCAGGCGAAGTTCGATAGCATCGAGTATGTGTACTACATTACGCGCGACGGTACGTATAAACTCAAGCCGCTCGTGACCAAGATTGTCGAAGATACGTATAACAAAGCACGCACGCCGAGCTTCGATGGCGAAGACGGTCTAAAGAACTATCTTTCTGAAATGCTGGATGGAGCATCGGCGAAGGCCGATGATGCGAGCGATCGTGCGTCTTCGGCAACCAAGGCCGTAACGCTCATCACCTGCCGCTCCCTTTCCTTTAGCGACACGCGTGCCGTGATGGTGCTCACGCCGGTTGAAGAATAAATTGCCCGAGGGTGGCTAATTTGGGACGGGGATCTTTTGGTCGCTCTCATTCTGTTTGACAGAGAATCTGGCTGGTAACCGAAGGGTAGCTATAAGGAACCCCGTCCCAAGGCTACTCGACGACAATAAGGGGAAACGATGCTTGAGAATGGCAAGATGATGCCTTCGGTCGATGTCTGGCTGCGCGAGGCCAAGGCCGACGCCTCGGCACCGGCGTGCGGTATGTACCTGACGCATAACGGCGTGGTGCGCGCAACGCCCAAGTCTGAGGCCCGTGGTGTCAAGACCGATGGCGTGGCGTCGGGTCATAAAGTAAGCGGCATGGTGTTTGGCTTCGACGCCGACAAGGTACGGTCTGCCATCGAAGCGACGCGTGCGATGCCCGGTATCGGCTATGTGCGCGTATGGCTGGCGAGCGGTGAGCTTGCCGTGGGCGATGACATCATGCTTGTACTTATTGGAGGGGATATCCGCCCGCATGTGGTCGATGCGCTGCAGTCGCTCGTCGGCACCATCAAGAACGAGTGCGTGAGCGAGGTCGAGCGCGAGGCGTAAGGCCTCGTCGGCAATCCGAGTCTGTCTATAGCGAAAGCCCGCTGGCAGTTCATGTAGATCTGCCAGCGGGCTTTGATGTGTTGGAGCTATTTTGCTCTGGCGTTTGCTACACGCGTGTGGCGTCCTTGGGGCTCATGGTCATACTCTGAAAACGATTCTCCATATATTCGTTATCGAAATGCTTGTCATAGAACTGTGCGACGGGAATATTTCGAACGGTTCCGTTGACGCGCTGATACCAATAGTCGAGCGATTGCAACGTCATGACGCCGTCGATCAACATGACGGCGGTCAGGATGACGGTAGCAGAGTAGCGGCGTTTCCATGGAATCATATTGATGAGCTTAAGCAGGCGCGGCAGCAAGACCTTGATCCAGATGAGGCCACCCAGGCCCCACATGCAGGCAAACGGCGTGCATGTGCGTCCCCCGGTCAATACCGCGATGGGATCGGGCATGCCGAATAGCCTAATGTGTGAATAGCTCCACGACACCACGCCAAATGAGGTCTGCATAAACCAGCCTACAAACACCTCGAAAGCGCCGCCGATCAGGGCACTTACAAGGAAAATGATCAGAGGATTCTTTTTATAGAAGCGGTTGAGCGCCATGGTCATGAGCACCGCGCCAAATCCGTAGATGGGGCTAAAGGGGCCAAATAGCATACCGGCACGGTCCTGATAGACGCCGGGATCGACGACGACCATATGCCAGACTTCCTCGAGAATGAGACCTAACACGCTGCAGACGAAGAATACCCAGAACAGGTTGAAGTAGTTGAGCTTGATGTAGCCCTCGCCGGTTTCGTCGCGGCCGAGCATCCCCTCGGCGGCGGCATCGCGGTCGAGCATCTCTTGCAGACGGCGCTGCAGTTCGCGCTCCTGGCGTAGCGTGGGGTCGACGGTGGCCGACAGCGCAATGAGGATGACAAGCTGGACGGCGGGGCGCAGCAGGAAAGGTCCGATACCCTGGAGCATCACGTCAACTAAAAGTTCCACGACGGTAAATGCGATGAGGACGTAAGACAGGCGGGCGGCATTGCGCCGCTGGTCCTTGATGAGGTCCAGGCCAAAGACGATCAAGATGATCGCGCTTGCCGCCGAGAGCATAATGCCGGCGACGATAAGGCCAACCGCGACCAGGGTGTTATCACCGAGCTTAGCGGCGGCGTTGCCGTTAATGAGTGCGGTGATGACCTGCCACATAAAGACGGCGACTGACGGGAGCGTGCCCACGCCAGATAGTATGCACAGGACTGCGTAGACCTTGATGATAAGTGGGATCTTCTTGGCCTCCGTGGTGCTGGGGACACTGGGGTCGAGTTGATTTCGATCCATACGCTACCTCTCTCGTCTTGTAGTAGCCTACAAGGATACGCCGACGACCAGCTAAAAGACAGGACGAACGTCCCAATTGCAACAATGTAGCCCCTAGCGCGGGCGAGACACGGCGCACGGGAGGCCTTCGAGGCCGTTGCCCCTGAGAGTGGACTACCCAATAAAATGTTTGGTCGCAAAACGGATAATAAGCTCGGTGGGCTTTTAAAAAGCGCTGCTCATGCGCGGGAGTGCTTGTCTTGCCGTGCGTATAATAAGGCAGGTAACGCCAAATAACGAGGCTCTGAGGGGATGCCATGTCTCAAGAAACCATCCGCGCGGCCGAGCGTGCCACGGGACAGGTGACGACCATGTCGACGTACGATCCGGACTCCGACCAGCTGCATGAGGAATGCGGCGTTTTTGGTGTGTGGGCGCCCGATCGCGATGTGGCTCGACTGACGTACTTTGGTCTGCGTGCGCTGCAGCATCGCGGCCAGGAATCGGCGGGAATCGCCGTGGGCGACGGCGGCACGGTTATGGTTCGTAAAGACCTGGGACTGCTCGACCGTGTGTTCTCCAACGCCGACCTATCGACGCTTTCTGGTCAGTTGGCCGTGGGTCACGTGCGCTACGGCACTGCCGGCGCCAAGAGCTGGGAAGCCTCGCAGCCACATCTTTCCACCATCAACAGCGTCATCATCGCGCTTGCCCACAACGGCACCCTGGTCAACACTGATGAGCTGCGCCGCCAGCTGATTGAGCTGGGCGTGCCGTTCCTCTCCAATTCTGATTCCGAGGTCGCGACCAAGCTCATCGGCTACTTTACGCAGCGCACAGGCCATTTGCGCGAGGGTATTCGCAAGACGATGGAACTCGTGCGCGGCGGCTACGCCATGACGCTCATCAACGAGCAGGCGCTCTATGCTTTCCGCGACCCGCACGGCATTCGTCCGCTGGTGCTGGGCAAGCTTGTGGACGAGGGCTTGGACCAGGCCGACGCCGCATCCGTTTCGCAGCTGCCGTCGCAAGACGACGCCGCGACGGTCGACGCTGCCACTCATGTCACTCGCGCTGGTGGCTGGGTCGTTGCGTCCGAGACCTGCGCGCTCGACATTGTGGGTGCCGAGTACGTCCGCGACGTCCGTCCCGGCGAGATCTTGCGCATCAGCGCCGAGGGCTTGGTGTCCGAGCAAGGCGTGCCCGCTGCCGAAGAGCCCGCCAACTGTATCTTTGAGCAGGTCTACTTTGCCCGCCCCGATTCCATCATGAACGGCAAGAGCGTTTACGCCTGCCGCTATGACATGGGTCGCCAGCTGGCACACGAGGAGCCCGTCGAGGCCGACCTGGTCATTGGCGTGCCCGACTCCGGTCTGCCGCCTGCGGAGGGCTATTCGCACGAGAGCGGCATTCCCTTTGGCGAGGGCCTCATCAAGAACCGCTATGTGGGCCGTACATTTATCGAACCTACGCAGGAGCTGCGCGCCATGGGCGTGCGTATGAAGCTCAACCCGCTGCGCGATAACATCGAGGGCAAGCGCCTGGTCGTCATCGACGACTCCATCGTGCGCGGCACCACCATGGTGCAGCTCGTCAAGATGCTGCGTAACGCCGGCGCCAAGGAGATCCACATCCGCATCAACTCGCCCGAGGTCATCTGGCCGTGCTTTTACGGCATCGATACCGACGTGCAGTCGCAGCTTATCAGCGCCAACAAGACGGTCGAAGAGATCCGCGAGTATATCGGCGCCGATTCGCTCGCCTTCCTTTCGGTCGAGGGCCTGCTGAAGGTCATGCCCAAGGGTGGCTATTGCGATGCGTGCTTTACCGGCCGCTATCCCGTGGCGATTCCCGACAGCTTTGGCCGCGACAAGTTTATGGAGGGCTTTAAGCCTCGCAACCTGGATAAGCCGCTGTACTTTGACGACGACGCCGTGGTCGAGAAATACGACGACCGCAGCTGGGAAGAGAAGCACGGCGAGGCCTAAAACCTGCCATGTAGGGACAGGTTTATTTTGGTAGGTTCTACCTGCTGTTTTGTTGATATGACGGCGCGCGCCGCTGCGGTGCGCGCCGATATGAACGCAACTATGAGCACCGTTTGGCGCCTGGGCGGCGGACGGTAGTGGGAGAGGAAGGCTCAGATGAGCGACAGCAAACATGTGACGTATGAGGACGCCGGCGTCGATACCGCTGAGGGCGGCCGCGCCGTCGACGCGATTAAGCAAATGGTGAAGGACACCAACCGCCCCGAGGTCATCGGCGGCATCGGCGGCTTTGGCGGCCTGTTCTCGGCCGCCGCGCTCAAGGATATGGAAGACCCGATCCTGATCAGCGGTACCGACGGCGTGGGCACCAAGCTCGTGCTCGCCCAGATCATGGATCGTCACGAGACAGTGGGCCAGGACCTGGTCGCCATGTGCGTCAACGACATTTTGGCTTCGGGCGCCGAGCCGCTGTTCTTCTTGGACTACGTTGCCATTGGCCACATCGAGGCCGAGCATATGGCAAAGATCATCAAGGGCGTTGCCGACGGCTGCAAGCTCGCGGGCTGCGCGCTCGTGGGCGGCGAGATGGCCGAGCACCCGGGCGTCATGGCTCCGGCCGACTACGACCTCGCCGGCTTTACCGTGGGCGTCGTCGACCGTCCCAAGATGCTCGACCCCGCGAACGTTCGCCCCGGCGATGTGATCCTGGGTCTGCCTTCCACCGGTGTGCACTCCAACGGCTACTCGCTCGTGCGCAAGGTCATCGGCGTCGACGGCATTAAGCCGGGCACGCCCGAGGCCGCCGCTAAGGCCGAGGAGCTGAGCCGTCCTCTCGAGGAACTCAACGGCGCATCGTTGGCAGACGCTCTGCTGGCCCCCACGCGCATTTACGTCAAGCCGGTTCTTGAGCTGCTGCGCGGTGGCGCTAATGTGCATGCCATTGCCCACATCACCGGCGGCGGCATCACCGAGAACCTCAACCGTGCGCTGGCAGACGACGTCGACGCCGTAGTCACCCGCAACGGTGCCGAGATGGGCTGGGACGTTCCGCCCGTTATCACCTATGTGTCGCGCCAGGCCGAGCTTGTGCCCAACGAGGCGTGCAAGACCTTCAACATGGGCGTCGGCCTGTGCCTGATTGTCGCCCCCGAGGACGAGGTCGCCGTGACCGAGGCCCTGGTCGCACTGGGCGAGAAGCCGTTCCGCGTGGGCGAGTGCGTCGAGGGCTCCGGTAAGGTCGTGTACTCCGATGAGCGCTAACGAGCAGATGGCTGCTGCCGAGGGTCTGGGCTATGTGCCCTACACCCGTCCGACCGGCACCGATACGGCCGAGCCGCTCAAGATTGGCGTGCTCATCAGCGGCTCCGGCACCAATCTGCAGGCGCTGATCGACCTGATTGCCGCCGGCAAGCTCAACGCCTCGATTGAGCTTGTGGTGTCGAGCCGTCCTTCGGCCAAGGGTTTGCAACGCGCCGAGCGTGCGGGCATCCAGACACTCACGCTGTCCAAGGATGTCTATGCCGACCCTATCGCCGCCGACGAGATTATCGCGCACGAGCTGCTCGAGCGCGGCTGCGAGTACGTGGTCATGGCTGGCTACATGCGCATGGTGCGCACACCCCTGCTGGCGGCGTTCCCCAACCGCGTGGTCAACCTGCACCCGGCGCTGCTACCGAGCTTTACCGGTGCCCACGCGATTGACGATGCGTTTGCCCGCGGCGTCAAGGTGACCGGCGTGACCGTGCACTTTGCCAACGAGATCTACGACAACGGTCCCATCATCGCCCAGCGCGCGCTGGCTATTGAGGAGGGCTGGGATGTTGACACGCTCGAGGAGCACATCCACGCAATCGAGCACGTGCTGTATCCCGAGGTCGTGCAGATGCTCGCCGACGGCCGCGTCCACGTGCTGGAGAGCGGCAAGGTGGCAATTGATGCACCCCGCGGCTAGCGGTGCACAGTACAATTTAGTTGAGTGGTCAGGGTGGTCATTGGCGCCAAGGCGCGTGTGACCACCTTTTGTTTTGGTAGTCACCTGCGACGTTCTTGAATGACAAGTCGTTTAAGAACGTCGCAGGTGACTAGGTGAGAGAGGTGAGCGCGTGGCGGATAACGAAGCACTGTTTACACCTGAGCTGGTGTTTTTTGATTGGGAATGCGCGACGCCGGATGAGGTGTTTGCGCGGCTCGAGGGTGAGCTTGCACCACGGGGCTACATTGCGTCCGGTTGGCACGATGCCGTCCGTACGCGCGAGGACAACTATCCCACGGGCCTCGCCATGCCGGCGGCCAATATTGCCATCCCGCATACCGATCCCGGATTTGTGGCTAAGCCCTATATCGCGGTGGTGAAGCCCTCCGCGCCCGTGACGTTCAATGCTATGGCGGGCATGGGCGCCCCCGTGCCGGCGCGGATCATTATCAATTTGGGCATTGCCGAGCCGGGCGGCCAGGTCGAGGCCCTGCAAGCGCTCATGAATATCTTTATGGATGCCGACGCCGCAGCCGATGTGCTCGGCCAGACCACATGCCAAGGCATGGTCGACGCCATCCGCCGCCACTTCTAAGGTGGAGCTAAGCCGGCACCTGGGGACGTTCCTTATGTGCCGGCACTTGGGGACTGTCTCTAACTGCCGGCAGAAAAGGAATGTCCCCAACTGCCGGTTCGCCACTTTTAAGTGGCTTTTAAGGGTGAGCAACGCTCGCCACTCGCAAAAATGGTGCAGATTGGCTCGTCCCAGCCACACCAGCTGTGTCGCAAGCGTCACGTTGTGACACAATGTCATATGTTTGATTCGCTGTACGAAAGGCCAAACATGGCAAACAACAAAAAGAATACCGCGCCCGAACCGACGCCCGAGCAGCAGGCTCGCGCCGTTGCCGATTCTCGCCAAAAGGCACGCAAGGTCCGCGTGTCCAAGACCGTCAAGATTATTCTGGTGGTCATTGGCGTGCTGGCGATGGTGCTTTCCGTATCGGCAATGGCATGCTCGGGCATCATGTCGCAGACCGAGGGCACCAAGGGCTACAAGCTCACCGGCGGCGTGGCTGCTACCATCAATGGCACCAACCTCACCGAGGACACCGTGACCAAGCAGATCATGAGCATGCGTACGTCCTACGGCTACACCAAGGACAAGGACTGGGCGCAGTACCTGGTCGACAACGACCTCACGCCCAAGAAGTATCGCAAGCAGCTCATCGACTCCTACACGCAGCAGATTCTGCTTCAGCAAGCGCAGAAGGAAAACGGCGTGACCGTCTCGGACGAGGAGGTCGAGAAGGCCTGGAAGGACGCCTGTAAGAGTGCCGGCGGCGCCAAGACCTTTAAGAAAACGCTCAAGACCTACGGATACACCGAGGAATCTTATAAGAGCTCGCTTGAGGAGAATCTGGCACAACAGAAGCTCAAGGATGCGGTCGCCCCGGCCAGCAATCCCAAGGACAGCGAGATCGTGAGCTACCTCAACGAGAATCTGTCAAATTACAACGATGCCCGCCGTTCGTCGAATATCCTGATCAAGGTTGATTCCGATGCATCCGACGAGGACAAGGCCGCCGCGAAGGCCAAGGCGCAGGAGTGCCTGGACAAGATCAAATCAGGTGAGCTGAGCTTTGAGGATGCCGTGGAGCAGTACTCTGACGACACCGGTTCCAAGGAGAAGAAGGGCGATGTGGGCTGGGATAAGCTCACCACCTTTGTCGACAGCTACCAGACGGCGCTCGAGGGCCTCAACAAGGGCGATGTGAGCGATATCGTTGAGTCGACCTATGGCTACCATATTATCAAGTGCACCGACTACTTCCATGTCGATGGCCAGGTGGAGGATGTCAACCAGGTGCCCAAGGCCATTAAGAAGTACGTTTCCAACGTGGTGAAGACGCAGGCGAGCGGAACTGCCTACAGCGAGTGGCTGGAGCAGTATAAGAAGGATGCCGACATTACCGTCAACCCCATGCCCAAGGATGTGCCCTACAACGTGAGCCTGAAGGGCGTAACCAAGACCGCGACCGACGATTCGTCGAAGACTGAGTAAGTGCTAGGCGGTGCTTTTGCGAGCGCCGCCTACTACATTGAGGAGGATCAGCAGATGACTAACGAGGAACTGCAGCAGGAAATGATTGCGGCCATGAAGGCAAAGGACAAGGTGCGTCTGTCCATCATTCGCCAGGTCAAGGCCGAGGTAAAGAACATCGAGGTCAACGAGCGCCGCGATGTGACTGAGGAAGACGTCAACAGCATGATCAAGCGTCTGATTAAGCAGACGAGCGAGACGCTGGAGATGTCCATCAAGGCCGGTACCGATCAGGACCGTACCGACAACCTGACCGAGCAGGTCAAGATCCTGGAGAGCCTGCTGCCCGCGCAGGTTTCGGGCGAGGAGCTCGAGGCGCTGATCGAGCAGGTTATCGCCGAGCTGGGTGCTACGTCCAAGAAGCAGATGGGCCAGGTTATGGGGGCGCTCGGCAAGGCCACCGGCGGCAACTTCGATAAGCCGGCCGCGGCAAAGATCGTCGGAGCCAAACTCGCGTAGGGGCCGAGCGGTACATAGTTGATGTTGAGGGGGCGTGACCATTGCGGTCGCGCCCCTTTTTGCTGGGCTGGGTACTCATTGGGGACAGACTTAAATGAGTGCCCAATGAGTAGGTACTCATTTAAGTCTGTCACCAATGAGTGGGCGGAAGATTGCGGGTTCTTTACGGGAATGTAGTGTGGGCTGCGGAAACGTGGTTCTTTCCGTACAATAGTTCAACTCGTGTAAACGCAGGGAAGGGACATTCATGGCAGACATGATCGAGATCAAGCATCTCAACAAGTACTTTGGCGACCTGCATGTGCTCAAAGATATCAATCTCACCGTCAAGCGCGGCGAGAAGCTCGTAATGATCGGGCCTTCCGGCTCGGGTAAGTCGACGCTCATCCGCTGTGTCGATTATCTTGAGGAGCCCACGTCGGGCGAGGTCCTCATCGACGGTACGCCGCTCACCAAAAAGAACCACCTGGAAATGGCTCGCAAGTATAGTTCCATGGTGTTTCAGCAGTTCAACCTGTATCCCAACATGACGGTGCTCGGCAACCTGACGCTCGCGCCCATCAAGCTTCAAAAGAAGAGCAAGGAGGAGGCGACCGAGATCGCCATCGCCGCGCTCAAGCGCGTCGGCATGGCGCATAAGGCCGGCGAGTATCCGCAGAACCTCTCGGGCGGTCAGCAGCAGCGCATTGCCATCGCCCGTGCCCTGTGCACCAAACAGCCCATCATCCTGTTTGACGAGCCGACCTCGGCGCTCGACCCCGAGATGGTCCAGGAGGTTCTGGACGTTATGATTGAGCTCGCGCAGGAGGATATCACCATGATCTGCGTAACACACGAGATGGGCTTTGCGCGTCAGGTGGCCGACCGCGTCATCTTTATGGAGGACGGCCGCATCCTGGAGGAGGGCACGCCCGAGCACTTCTTCGACAACCCCGAGAACCCGCGCTGCCGCGAGTTCCTGTCCAAGATTCTGCACTAGGCACGGTGATGGACATGACGGATATGACGAGGGCGGCCGTGTCGCGCCGCCACTTTTTGCAGCTGGCTGGCGCCGGCATGCTTGCGCTGACGGGGACCGCGCTTACCGGTTGCGGCAACTCCACCAGCGGCGAGGGCTCCGACAAGGGGTCCAAGCTTGCAGCCATTAAGTCGCGTGGACATCTGAATGCCGGCGTTAAGAAGGACGTTCCCGGCTATGGCTATTACGACACCGCCAAGGGTCGCTTTGAGGGCATGGAAGTCGATTTGTGCTACCAGATCGCTGCTGCCGTCTTTGGCGTGAGCTACAAGGAGGCCCGTGCCCAGGAGCTTGTCGAGTTTACCGACGTAACGCCCAAGACGCGCGGTCCGCTGATCGATAACGGCCAACTTGACGTTGTCGCGGCGACCTACACCATCACCGACGAGCGCAAGAAGAGCTGGGATTTCTCGACGCCGTACCGCACCGACTACGTGGGACTCATGGTCAAGAAGCGTTCGGGCTTTACCTCGATTGAGGATCTGGACGGCAAGGTCATTGGCGTGAGCCAGGGTGCCACCACGCAGGGCCTGATCGAGCAGATGATCAAGGACAACGGCTTTAGCTGCAAGCCCGAGTTTAGGGCCTTTAGCGGCTACCCCATCATCAAGAGTTCGCTCGACGCCGGCAATATCGACGTCTTTGCCATGGACCGCTCCACGTTGGCCGGCTATATGAACGAGACCGTTGAGTTGCTGCAGCCCGAGGTCAAGTTTGGCGAGCAGGGCTACGGCGTGGCGACCAAGAAGGGCTGCGACCTTTCGGCCGTGGTCGATCAGGTGATTTGCGATCGCCTGGCCGACGGCTGGCTCGACCAAGAGGTCAAGACCTGGGGTCTTGTATAGGCGCATCGTCCAAGGAAGGAATCAAATGCTCGAAGGATTATTTGACGCCGACCGTTGGTCGACGACATTTCAAAACATGGGGCCCTTCTGGGAGGGCTTTGGCGTGACGCTGCAGGTGGTCGTTGCCGGCCTGTTGCTGTCTCTGGTACTGGGCACGCTGCTGGGTGTGTTCTCTACCACCCGTTCGCGTGTGCTGCGTGCCATAAGCCGCGTGTACGTGGAGTTTTACCAGAACACCCCGTTGCCCGTGCAGGTGCTCTTTATGTACATGGCCGGTCCGCAGTTTTTGCAGGCCATAACCGGTGCCGACCAGCCGGTGCGCATCGCGCCGTTCGTGCTGGGTTTCTTGGGCGTGGGCCTGTATCATGCGGCCTACATTTCGGAGGTCATCCGCACCGGTATCGAGGCGGTTCCGCGCGGTCAGATGGAGGCGGCCCAGAGCCAGGGCTTCACCCGTGCGCAGGCATACTGGTACATCGTGCTGCCCCAGACGTTCAAGATCATTCTGCCGCCGCTGTGTAACCAGGCGCTTAACTTGGTCAAGAACACGTCGGTGCTGGCGCTTGTGGCCGGCGGCGACCTTATGTACCGTTCCGACAACTTTGTGAGTCTGTACGGTTACCTGCAGGGATACATCGTCTGCTGCCTTATGTACTTCATCATCTGCTTTCCGCTCGCCATGCTGGTGCAGTGGCTCGAGCGCCGCTCCAAGGAGCGTCCGCGCGGCGTGAGCCTGGCCGAGCTGGGGCTCGACAACGTAGAGGAGGCCTAGCGCATGGAAATTTTCAACGCGACCAACCTGCTCTACATTTGGGGCGGCTTTGTTAAGACGATCGAGATCTCGGCGCTGTCGATCTTTTTCTCGCTCATCTTTGGCACGGTGCTGGCGCTTGTTAAAAGCTATGCGCCCCGCCCGTTCCGTATTTTGGTGAGCGCCTATATCGAGCTGTTCCGTTGCACGCCAAACCTGCTGTGGATCCTGTTTATCTACTTTACGGTGCAGGGTTTGGACATTGTGATTTCGACCATCGCCTTTACGCTGTTTACCAGCGCTGTTATGGCCGAGATTGTGCGCGGCGGTCTCAACTCGATTCCGCGTGGCCAGTTTGAGGCGGCACAGAGTCAGGGCTTCGGCTTCTTTGCCACCATGCGCTACATTATTCTGCCGCAGACGTTTAAGACGATTATTCCGGCGCTGTTTAGCCAGTGCACGACTGTCATTAAGGACAGCTCGTATCTTTCGGGCATTAACGTGGCCGAGCTCATGTACACGGCAAACGTCGTGATGGCCCACGCGGTCGACCTGTCGCAGGTGCTTATGCTCTACGGCCTGGTGTTTGCGATGTACTTTGTGCTCAACTTTGGTATCTCGCTGCTGGTGAGGGCCTATCAGCGCCGCATCGTAGCCGCATAGCCTGGCTTTCCCTGGCACCCAACCTTGGCCTTCAAACCGTCGCTCGCGTACCAAAGTACGCGTCGCTCCTCTTTCAGGCCAATCTTGGGCACCAGGAAAACCCAGGTACGCTATCGTGGGAAAAGGCGATAAACAGCCTTTTTTCTTATCTGTTAGAAAGGAATCGCGATGAGCGATCTGGAGAACAAGAAGAGTCCTGTGGTCATTACCATCGCGCGCGACTTTGGCGCCGAGGGCCACGAGATTGGCCGTATCCTCGCCAACGAACTGGGGATTCCGCTGTACGATAACGAGCTGCTGGTGCGCGCGTCGCTGCGCGCAGGCGAGTCGCTCGATAAGATGGCCGCCTATGACGAGCGTCTGGCTGTGGAGAACATGGCGTTTCTGCCCGACCGCTACGATGCGCGTTCGTACTCGGACAAGTTGTTCCAAAAGATGAGCCAGGTGATTTTGGACCTGGGCGAGACCGAGAGCTGCATTATCGAAGGCCGCCTGTCCGATTACCTGCTGCGCAATAACCCCAATCACATTGCTGTGTTGGTGACCGCACCCTTTGAGGACCGCGTCGAGATCGTGCGCAAGAAGCGTGGCCTTAACAAAAAGAAGGGCGCCAAGCTGGTCAAGCAGCAGCAGAAGGCGCGCGAGGCATTTTACAAGCGCTACAGTGCCGGCAAGTGGAAGATGACGAGCGGTAAAGACATCGTCGTCAACCGCGCCAAGCTGGGCCGCGAGGGCTGTAAAGATGTTATCGCTGCGGCCTACCGCTACAAGGTGGCTCAGCTCGAAGGCTAACCGACCAAAACCACCACAAAGGGGATAGGCACCTTTATGGTGGGTTTTGTTTTAGGCCGAGGGGAAGGCCTTGGCGGCAGTGCCTATCCTCGGCTTTTGCAAAATCTCGATCTGTAACACCAAGCCAGCGAAAATGGCTCTAACTGTTACAGATTTAGATGAACCGTTCGGCCGTCAGCCCAACGTCTTGATCTGTAACATGTAGCGAGGAATTTGGCCTCTAACTGTTACAGATTGAGACAAAGCGGAGGCGGTTAGAGCAATATCTCGATCTGTAATAACTACGATGCTCAACAGGGCCTAACTGTTACAGATCGAGACAAACTGGCCGGTCAGGCCCCAAACCACCACAAAGGTGCCTGTCCCCTTTGTGGTGGTTTGGGGCGGCCGGTATAGAAAAAGTCCCCGCCGGGCGTGTGCTCGACGGGGACTTTGCCGTTTGGTGGCTAGCGCTGTAGGTGATTACTCGCCCAACAGGCTCTTGGTGATGGAGGCAGCGGCCTTCTTGCCGGCGCCCATCGCCAGAATGACCGTAGCGGCACCGGTGACGATGTCGCCGCCGGCCCAGATGCGGGGATCGGTGGTCTGGCCAGTCTCCTCATCGGCAACGATGTAGCCCCACTTGTTGAGCTCCATCTTGCCGCCGATCTTCTTTGCGAAGGGGTTGGCGTTGGTGCCGATAGCCGAGATCGCGACGTCGCAGGGGATCTCCTCGATGGCGCCCTCGATGGGCACTGGGCGACGACGGCCGGACTCGTCGGGCTCGCCGAGCTCCATCTTCTGGACCTTGACGGCGCACACGGAGCCGTCCTCGCCGGCGACAAACTCGAGCGGGGAGACGAGCGGCAGAACCTCGACGCCCTCGGCCTTAGCATGGTGCAGCTCGGCACGACGGCAGGGCATCTCGTCCTCGGTACGACGGTAGGCGATGATGGCATGCTCGGCGCCCAGGCGCTTGGCGGTACGGACGGCGTCCATAGCCACGTTGCCGCCGCCAAAGACGACGACGTTCTTGCCGTGCTTGGTGGGGGTGTCGTACTCGGGGAACTTGTTGGCCTTCATCAGGTTCACGCGCGTGAGGTACTCGTTGGCGAAGAAGACGTTGGGCAGGTTCTCGCCGGGGACGTTGAGGAACTTGGGCAGGCCTGCGCCGGTTGCCACGTAGATGGCGTCGAAGCCCTGCTCGAACAGCTCCTCGGCCGTGGCCATGTTGCCAACGACGGAGTTGTACTCAAACTTGACGCCCATGTCCTCCAGGCCGTCAATCTCGCGCTTGACGACCGCCTTGGGCAGACGGAACTCGGGGATGCCGTAGACCAGCACGCCGCCGCCGGTGAAGAAGGCCTCGAAGACGGTAACGTCAAAGCCGTTGCGGGCGAGCTCGCCGGCGCAGGTGATGCCGGACGGGCCGGAGCCGACGACGGCGACCTTCTTGCCGTTCTTGGGGGCCATCTTGGGCGTGGAGGCGAGCTCGGGGCGGTCACCCAGGAAGCGCTCGAGCTGGCCGATGGCCACGGGCTCGGACTTCTTACCACGGATGCACTTGCCCTCGCACTGGTTCTCCTGCGGGCAGACGCGACCGCAGATAGCGGGAAGCATGGAGTCCTCGCGGATGGTATCGAGAGCGCCGCCAAAGTCCTTCTCGCGGATCTGCTCGATAAAGCGGGGGATGTTGATGTTGACGGGGCAGCCCTCGACACAGAACGGCTTCTTGCAGTTGAGGCAGCGCTCGGCCTCGGCCAGCGCCATCTCCTCGGTGAAGCCCTTGTCGACGGGGCGGAAGTCGCAGGCGCGCTCGGCAGCCGGCTCCTCGTTATCGGGGGTGCGGGGCGACTTCATATCGGCAACGAAACGACCGTTAACTAGTGGCATGCGCAGCTCTTTTCCTCATAGGCCTTGAGGGACTCGCCCTCTTCGGAACGGTAAGCGGCCTGACGGGCACGAAGGTCATCCCAGTCGACCAGGGTGGCATCGAAGTCGGGGCCGTCGACGCAAGCGAACTTGGTCACGCCGCCCACCTCGACGCGGCAGCAGCCGCACATACCGGTGCCGTCAACCATGATGGGGTTGAGCGACGCGGTGATGGGGGTGTCGTACTTCTGGGCGGTGAGGGTCGAGAACTTCATCATCGGAACGGGGCCGACGCAGAAGACCTGGCTCACGGCCTTGTCCTGCAGCAGGCGTTCCAGCGGAGCGGTGACAACGCCCTGCTCGCCGTAGGAGCCGTCGTCAGTGGTGATGTGGATGTGGTCCTCGTCGAGGAGCTCGCGGAACTGATCCTCCATGAGCAGGAGGTCCTTGGTGCGGGCGCCCATGATGGCGTGCACCTCATGGCCGGTCTCGACCAGGTGCTTAGCGACCGGGAAGGCAATTGCCAGGCCGACGCCGCCGCCAATGACAGCGCAGGGGCCCTCGGCCATCTCGGTAGGAACGCCCAGCGGGCCCACGACGTCGCGTAGCGACTCGCCGGCCTCGTAGGTGGATAGCATCTCGGTGGTCTTGCCGATCACCATGAAGATGAACTCGACCCAGCCCTCGTCACCGTTCCAGCCAGCCAGGGTAAACGGGACACGCTCGCCCGTCTCGTTGGCGCGGACCATGAGGAACTGTCCGGCGTGCGCATGTTTGGCGATTGCAGGCGCCTCGATGCGGAACTTGAACACCTTCTCAGAGAACTGCGTCTTCTCCAGGATCTTATACATAGAACCCCTCTCTTGTTAGGGCCACCGAACCGTGCCTCCACGGAAATGGACGGTAGCCCGAATAAAACCGTACGCGCACAGGCGTTGTGCAGACATACGGTGCAAATTATACCCTCATGGACATGTCACTTACGTGTGTCTTCGGCGGGTGGGAAAAGGGTTTATCCGCTCCGGCCTACCAAAAGGGACGGGTTTCTCATGGTCGGTTTTATCAGGCAAAACAGCGAAGGAGGTCGGCCTTGCGCATAGGTGAGGCCGGCCCCCTTTGGAGCGTTGCATATGTATGGCGGCACAGGGTTTATTGCGTCGCGGCCGCTGCGGCGTTTCCGCAGATAAAACCTGCCAAAATAAACCTGTCCCTTTTTGGTAGGTTTTAGTGCTTGCCGTTGGCAGAGGCGGAGCCGTTGACATGGTCGCGGGCATAGATCACGCCGTGCACGATTGCCAGGCCGGCGGCGTCGGCAGCGCGGGCGCAGGTGTCCTGGAAGTCCTCGGCCTCGCGGGCACGCAGCTGCTTGAGCACGTAGTCGGCGACAGCCATTTTGCCGGGAGGGTTACCGATGCCGGTGCGGATGCGGCTGAAGTCGCGGCTGCCCATCTTGTCGATGATGGAGCGCAGGCCGTTGTGGCCGGCGTGGCCACCGCCCACCTTAACACGTACGTCGCCGGCGGGAATGTCGAGCTCGTCGTGAATCACGAGCAGCTCCTCGGCCTTGATCTTGTACTCGCGGCAGAGCTTGGAGATGGGACCACCCGAGGTATTCATATACGACTGCGGCTTGACCAGCACGATCTGGCGCTTGCCGCCCTCTTCCTCGGCATCGTTGATATTGATGAGCGCGACCTCGGCACCTGCCTGGTTTTTCCAGTACGTGACACCAGCCTGACGGGCCAACTCGTCGATTGCCTTGAAACCTGCGTTGTGGCGGGTCTCAGCATACTCATCGCCAGGGTTGCCAAGTCCGGCAACCATGCGAATCTTAAGCGGCTGTGCAGCTGCCATGTTTGTCCTCCGTTACGTAAATAGTTCAATCAACGACAAAGGCTACCACGCTCGCCGAAGGCGAGGAAAGGTTGCAGCAAAGTCATTTCAGAAAACAGCTGCCCCGAGACAGCAGGAAGCCCCGGACACGCCGGGAGGGGTTATCAAAGCGAACATCCCGCAGCCGCAAAGCGGCGAGGACGTTCGCGTGATAACCCCGCAGGCGTGTCCGGGGCTTCCGGAGGGATGCGAGGGTCGAGCGACTACAGCGCGAAGTCGCCGCCGACGAGCGTGGAGACGGGCTCCTCGTGGTAAACGGCGGAGATGGCCTGAGCGAACTCCTCGGCGACCGAGATGGTCTTGATCTTGCCGCCGACCTCGACGGGAATGGCGTCGGTGACGAGGCACTCGACGATCGGGGCGTCGTTCAGGCGCTCGATGGCCGGACCGGAGAAGATGCCGTGGGTGGCGCAGACATAGATGTCGCCAGCGCCCATAGCCTTGAGCTCCTTGACGTTGGCGCACAGGGTGCCAGCGGTGTCGATCATGTCGTCGTTGATGATGCAGGTCTTGCCCTTGATGTCACCGATGATGCCCATGACCTCGGCGGCGTTGTGGCGCGGACGGCCCTTGTGGGCGATGGCCAGGTCACAGCCGAGCATGTCGGACAGCTTCTTGGCAGCCTTGGCGCGGCCCACGTCGGGGGAGACGACAACCAGGTTGTCGGTGTCGAAGTGCATGTCGTTGTAGTACTGGCCAAACAGCGGCAGTGCGGACAGGTGGTTAACCGGGATATCGAAGAAGCCCTGGATCTGGCCCTGGTGCAGGTCGAGGGTGATGATGCGGTTGACGCCGGCGCGCTCGAGCAGGTTGGCGACGAGGCGAGCGGTGATGGGCTCGCGCGGGCCGGCCTTGCGGTCCTGGCGGGCATAGCCGTAGTGGGTGATAACGGCGGTGATGGAGCGGGCGGATGCACGCTTGGCAGCGTCGGTGGCGATGAGCAGCTCCATGAGCATGTCGTTGACGTTGCCGCCGGCCACGGACTGAATCAGGAAGACGTCGGCGCCGCGGACGGTTTCGTCGTAGCGGGCGTAAATCTCACCATTGGCGAACTGCTTTAGCGTAAGGCCCGAAAGCTCGACCCCAAGGTACTCAGCAATCTTCTGAGCGAGGGGACGGTTGGAGGAACCGGAATACACGCGGATGGACTTGCGCATATTCTCCGACTTCTCGGGATCATTAATCGGCATTACCCTTCTCCTTTATATCGAATGCCATATAGATGCCTTGTTGCATTGTAACCGCGCGGCGGGGTTTATCGGGTCTTGATAACGTCTTTACCGTCAACGGACACGAACCGACCACTCATTCGGCCGCGCAGGTCAACATAGAAAAAGGAGCCGTCCCCACGGAAGCGGCTCCTTTTGTGCTTGGTAAAACGTTATACCTCGTCGTCCTCGTGCAGACGGCGGCGATAATCGGCGGCCCAACCCTCAATATTTACCTGACGGGCGCGGCCCAGACCGAGCGCGTCGGCCGGGACCGGCTCGGTGATGACGGAGCCGGCGGCCACGAGCGCGCCGTCGCCGATTTGGGCGGGCGCGACCATCATGGTGTCGGAACCGATGAAGGCATCCTTGCCGATGACGGTCTTGTGCTTGTGGACGCCGTCGTAGTTGCAGGTGATGGAGCCAGCGCCCACGTTGACGCCAGAGCCCATGGTGGTGTCGCCGATGTAGGACAGGTGCGGCACCTTGGAGCCCTCGCCGATCGTGGACTTCTTGATCTCCACGTGCGTGCCGGCCTTGGAGCCGTCGAGCATGTGGGTGCCCGGGCGCAGGTAGGCGCGCGGGCCGCAGTCGACGCCGTTCTCGATGACGGCCTCGATGGCGATGGTCTCGTCGATGGTGCAGCCGCTGCCGACGGTGGTGTCGGTGAGACGGCTGTTGGGGCCGAGCTGGCACTCCTCGCCCACGGTGACGTGGCCGATCAGGTGCGTCTGCGGCCACACGACGGTGTCGCGGCCGATGACGGCGTCGGGGCCGATCCAAGCCTGTGTGGGGTCGATAAAGGTGACGCCCTCGGCCATCCAGTGCTCGTTGATGCGGTCGCGTGCGATGGCGGTAAGCTGCGCGAGCTGGATGCGGCTGTTGACGCCCAGGCCGTCGCGGTAGTCGTCACAGTGGAAGATGGAGACCGCCTGGCCGTGACCCTTGAGGATTTCGAGCATGTCGGGCAGGTAGTACTCGGACTGCGCGTTGTCGTTGCCGATCTCGTCAATGTGGGCGGCGAGCTGCGCGCCGTCGAAGGCGTAGCAGCCGGCGTTGCACTCGAGCAGCGTGGCGGCTTGCTCGGGCGTGCAGTCCTTCTGCTCGATGATGCGCTCGATCTGGCCGTCGGCACCCAGCTTGATGCGGCCGTAGCCGAAGGGATCGGGCGGGGTCATGGTCATGACGGTGCAGGCGAGCTCGCCGGTAGCGACGGTCTGCGCGAACTTGGCGACGGTGTCGGCGGTGATGAGCGGCAGATCGCCGTTGAGCACGACGACGGGGCCTTGCGTGATGCCGCAGGCTTCGAGCGCAACCTTTACGGCGTGACCGGTGCCCAGGCGCTCGGTCTGCTCGACGCACTCGACCTTGGTGGCGCTGCTGGCGTAGGCGCCGTCGATAAGGGCGCGCATCTCGTCGGCATGGCTGCCGATGACGACCACGACGCGGCTGCAGCCGGCCTTGATGGTGGCGTCGACGATCCACTGAACCATGGGCTTACCCAAGATCTTGTGCGAAACCTTGCAGTGGTTCGACTTCATGCGTGTGCCCTCGCCGGCGGCGAGGATAATTGCGGTTGCATCCATGTGATCTCCTGTTACGTTATAGAGACGTGTGTTTGGAAACGATACACGGCGCAATATGATACCGCAGGCATATGATGAGCGCGTAACGTTTGGGCCGCGGCGGCTGGGTTTGTGGTTCCGGCGCGGCGGTTGCGCTGGTTACGAGCGGTGCCGGCAGCGCTTCGGCGTCGGTGATTTGGCGGGAGAGCGGGGATGCCTATGGACAACATGCGAGAGGGCTTGGGCGCCGAGCCCGTCGCGGCATTCTCGATGTCGCACCCGGCGGTGCCTGCGCTCTACATGGCGCTGACGCTGGGGCTCACCATGTTCTCGATGCAACCGGTGCTGATCGCGCTGTCGCTCGCGGGCGGGTTGGCATACGGCTTTGCGACCCGCGGGGCTGCCCGCACGTTGGGCTCGCTTCGCTGGCAGCTGCCGGTGATTTTGATCATTGCGCTGGTCAACCCGCTGTTTAGTGCATCGGGCTCGACCGAGCTTTTCCATATTGGCATGCGCGTGGTGTATTTGGAGAGCATGGTATACGGCCTGTGTATGGGTGGGCTGTTTGTGGCGAGCGTGCTGTGGTTTGAGGCTGCGGCGTCGATGCTCGAATACGACAAGGTGCTCGCGCTGCTGGGCAACGCCGCACCGGTGCTCGCGCTCATGATCTCGATGTGCATGCGGCTTATCCCGCAGTTTTTGCGCCGCGGCCGCACGGTCCTGGCGGTACAGGATGCGATCGACGTTCCGGGGCGCGCTCCGGCCGACCCCGTGCGCTCGCGCTTGCGGGCCTCGAGTGTGCTGATGGGCTGGGGCATGGAAGATTCGCTTGAGCGCGCGGACGCCATGCGCTCTCGCGGGTGGGGCGCCGCGGCGCGCCGCACGACGTACGCGCGGTATCGGCTGGGGCGCGGCGACGTTGCCGCGCTGGTTGGGCTTGCGATGTTTGGCGCTACTGCGGTGGCGGTGGCGTGGATTGCGACGACGCAGTATTCGTTTTACCCGCAGCTTTCGGTGCCGGCGCCGTGGCCGGGTTATGTTGTGTACGCGGTCTGGATGGCGCTGCCCTGCGCACTGCACGCGATTGACGAGAAGAGGTTTGGCTGATGGCTCGGTTGGACGGGAGCAAGATGGCGGGCACGGTGTGCGGCTCGGATGCGCCGGCGATTGAAGTGCAGGGTCTGCGTTTTGCCTATCCCGGGGCTGGCGCACCGGTGCTCGAGGCACTCGATTGGCGCGTTCCCCAAGGAGCATTTGCACTGCTTGTTGGTGGTACCGGGGCGGGTAAGTCGACGCTGCTCTCGCTGCTCAAACCCGAGATCGCGCCGACGGGCGAATGCACTGGCGAGTTGCGCGTGCTGGGCGAGAACGTTGCCGACATGGACGTTCGGGCGTCTGCGGAGCGCGTGGGCTATGTGTTTCAAGACCCCGAGAACCAGATCGTATGCGAAAGCGTGTGGCACGAGATGTCGTTTGGCTTGGAAAACCTGGGCATGTCGCGCGACGAAATGCGCCGTCGCGTAGCTGAGACCAGCTATTTCTTTGGAATGGAGGATTGGCTCCACCGCGATACCGATACGCTTTCGGGCGGACGCAAGCAGCTGCTGTCGTTAGCGGCCGTTTTGGCGCTGCGCCCTCGCGTGCTGCTGCTCGACGAGCCCACGTCTCAGCTGGATCCTGTTGCCGAGAAAAATTTTCTGCATGCGCTGTTTCGCGTGAACCGCGAGCTGGGCTGTACGGTTGTTGTGGCGACGCACCAGCCGCGCCCGATGCTCGAGTATGCGACGTGCGCGTACCGGATTGAAGACGGTCGCGTGTGCGAGGTGGCTGATATCGCCTCCTTGGGGCATCGCGAAGGGCTGTTTTCTGGTGAGGTGCCAGGGTGGGGCGCCGCCCGATGTGCAAAAAACGGAGTTTTCAGCAGCGCCAGTGGTCAGCTGGGTTCTTTGGACCCGCGCGGGGGCGCTCCGGGTGCAAAAAAGGGATTGAAATCGGGCAAATCGGCTGAATTTGAGGCACAAATTCAGCCGCAGAACGACTCGGGGGCGCCGTCGCGTGCCGGTGGACGCAGAATACTCCCAAAAATGCACGGCGGGTCGGCTACCACCCTGTCGGAAGGCTGGTTTCGCTACGACCGCGTGTCCGGTTGGGTGCTGCGTGGGCTCGACGTGACGTTTTCTGCCGGTGCGGTGCATGCGATCGTGGGCGGCAACGGCTGCGGCAAGTCGACGATGCTCTCGGTGCTGGTCAAGACGGCTAAGCTGCAGCGTGGGCGCATGGTGCGCGGGGCGGCTTCGGCGGCGCTGCTGCCGCAGAACCCCAAGGCCCTGCTGGTCGCCGAGACAGTGCACGACGAGCTGATGGAATGGGCTTCGACCTGCGGATACGACGAGGACGCGGCCCAGGAGCGCGCGGCGCAGCTGGGATTGGACGGCCTGGATGCGCGCCATCCGTACGATCTTTCGGGCGGCCAGCGTCAGCTGCTCGCGTTGGCAAAGCTGCTGTTGATTGGTCCGGAGCTGTTGCTGCTCGACGAGCCCACGAAGGGGCTGGACCTGACGAGCCGCCGCATTATCGCCCGCGCCCTGTGCGAGCATGCGCAAGCCGGCGGCACCGTCATCATGGCCACGCACGACCTGGACTTCGCCGAGCAGGCTGCCGACGACGTTGCCATGATGTTCGACGGCGAAATTGCCTGCATGGAGCCGTCGGCAGACTTCTTTGCCGACAACGTGTTTTATAGGGCGTGATGGAATGGTGGATTATCGCGTCTCGCGCCTACTTGCAAAACTGGAGATTCCGCTGTTGTTGGCGGTGCCGGCGGTAATGGCCGCAGCATTGCTGACGGGCATTGAGCAGACAGCGCTTGCCATGCTGGTTGTGGTGGCGCTGGTGCTCGCGCTGTTCTTTGCGGGCTACGAGGCGTCGCGTCCGGGATTGCGTCAGATTATGCCCACGCTGGTGTTGGCGGCACTGGCCGCGGCGGGGCGCATCTTGTTTGGCCCCATTCCCGACTTTAAACCCGTGAGCGCCATCGCCATTATCGCCGGTGCGACACTCGGCCGTCGTAATGGCTTTATGGTCGGTGCGCTGGCAGCGCTGACCAGCAATTTCTTTTTTGGGCAGGGTATGTGGACGCCGTGGCAGATGTATGCCTGGGGTCTGGTTGGCTATGTTGGCGGCGCGCTGGCGCATGCGGGTGCGTTCGACCGTGCCGACGGCACCGTGCGCATGCCGGCGCTGATGGCGTACGGCTTTGCTTCGGGTCTGCTGTACGGCGTGGTGATCAACGCGTATGACATTATCGGTTTTGTTCAACCGCTCACGTGGGCGGGCGCCGTGGCGCGTCTTGCCACCGCCGTACCGTTCGATATCACGCACGGACTCGCGACCTGCGTGTTTTTGGCCGCCCTGTACAAGCCCTGGTGTCGCCGCATCAACCGAGTCGTCGTGAAGTACGGGCTGTAGGGCTGGTTGCGCCGGGGCGGGAATCAATACTGTCGAAGTACCATTTCAAAACTATGCCGGTTTACGGGGCTAGATTGGCACAGGCAGACCATACCGGCTTTTTTCGAAATAGAGTAAGCCGTTTACATGCGGTTTTATTATTTCGGAATTGCGTATGGTTGGGGGTTTGCGATTTAGCCCCGTAAACTGGCATAGTTTTGGAATGGCCGGCTGATATGACGGGCGTCGTGGTCCTCAGAGAGCCAAATCGATCCGTTTTCTTCCGTCCCCAGACGTCCCCAGGGAATCAGTTGACGGCGCTTGCCACGAAACTGGCCCATCTACTACGTTTAAGCCACTACCCTCAACCACAGCGAACGACGAAAAAAGAAAACCGCAGGTAGAAAGCCTGCGGTTTTTCATAAAACGCGGTCATGGTCGAGGTATCAAGCTAAACGTAGTAGATGGGCCAGTTTCGTGGCAAGCGGGCCGCGTGGATGCCCTCGCGAGGTGAAAATGGTCCCTTTTCCTCCGTCCCCAGGGGATCAGTTAGGACTAGAGCTCCAGCGTGAGGGTGACGGGGCAGTGGTCGCTGCCAAAGATGTCGCCGCGGATGCCGGTGTCGCGTACGTTGGCGGCGATTGCGTTGCTTACTAGGAAGTAGTCGATGCGCCAGCCGGCGTTGTTCTTACGCGCATTAAAGCGGTAGCTCCACCAGCTGTAGACGCCCTCGACGTCGGGATTTGCCGCACGCCAGGTATCGGTAAGCCCGGCGTTGAGCAGCTCGGTAAACTTGCCGCGTTCCTCGTCCGAAAAGCCCGCGTTGCCGCGGTTGGACTTGGGGTTCTTAAGGTCGATTTCCTCGTGCGCTACGTTAAAGTCGCCGCAGGTCACCACGGGTTTACCGGTCTCGTGCTCAAGCGCGCTCAAAAAGCGGCGGTAGGCATCGTCCCATGCCATGCGCACATCGATACGCGCGAGCTCGTTTTGGGCGTTGGGCGTATAAACGTCGACAAACCAAAACTTGGCGAATTCCAACGCGCAGACGCGGCCCTCGGTTGCGGCTTGGGCAACGAGTTCGGCAGCCTCGCCCTCGCCGGCGTAGGGCAGTAGCGCGTCGGCGTGCAGCACACGCAGCGGTTCTTGGCGGCTAAAGACCGCGGTGCCCGAGTAGCCCTTGCGTTCAGCATGGCTCCAGGTTTGGTGATAGCCAGGCAAATCGATTTCGACTTGGCCCTCCTGCAGCTTGGTCTCTTGCAGCGCCAAGATGTCGACGTCGAGTTCCTGCGCGATTTGGGTAAAGCTCGGGTCCTTTTTAAGCACGGCGCGCAGGCCGTTAACGTTCCACGAGGCAAAGGTGTAAGTCTGAGGCATGGTGTCCTTTCGACGGGGTTGGCAGGCTTAAGATTAACGCAACGAGGGCGGGGCGGGCTCCGCGCGTGTCGACCCAAAGGCTGCGCGCCGGGCAAGCGTCCGCCGCCACCCGACCAACAAGGACGGAGGACTCATATGACGCAGGCAATATCGGACCCCAAGCAGGCCTCCGCCGCGCTGGCGGAGCTGTTCGGTACCCACAAGCGCGTGGTCTTCTTTGGCGGCGCTGGTGTTTCCACGGCGAGTGGCATCCCCGATTTCCGCAGCGTGGACGGCCTGTATCACCAGCGGTTTTCCTATCCGCCCGAGACTATGCTCTCTCATGGCTTTTACGAGGCGCATCCGGCCGAGTTCTATGACTTTTACCGCACCAAGATGATTGCACTTGGCGCCAAGCCCAACCGCTGCCACACCAAGCTGGCCGAGCTGGAGCGCGCCGGCAAGCTAAATGCCGTGGTGACGCAAAATATCGACGGCCTGCATCAGATGGCCGGCTCACAGCGCGTGTTCGAGCTGCACGGATCGGTCCATCGCAACATTTGTCAGTCGTGCGGCGCGGTCTATAGCGCCGAGTGGATTTGCTCGCGCGAGCATGAGGACGCCGCGGGTGTGCCTGTGTGTCCTGCGTGCGGCGGGCGCATTAAGCCCGATGTGGTGCTCTACGAGGAGCCGCTCGACGAGCGTGTGCTGACCGGCGCCGTTGCCGCCATCGCCGCGGCCGATGCCCTCATTGTGGGCGGGACCTCGCTCGTGGTGTATCCGGCAGCGGGCCTTACGCGTTACTTTACCGGCGATATGCTGGCCATTTGCAATCTTGCCCCCACCGATCAAGATGCAAATGCCGACCTGCTGATTTCTTGCGACATCGCGGCCGCGTTTGCGTTCTAGCCCGCACGCGCGGATACAATGGAAAGACTGATCGCAAAGCGACCCCGCCGCCTGCGCCCGAGCGCGGCGGCGCGGGCATTTTAGGAGGATGTTCATGGCGAACGATAGCAAGACATGGCGGTGCGGAAAGTACGAGCTCAGCTTTGACCGTCCGCGCATCATGGGCGTCCTCAACGTGACGCCCGATTCGTTTAGCGACGGCGGGGAGCACTTCGACCCGGATGCCGCCATCGAGTACGGCCTGGCGATGCTCGACGCCGGCGCCGACATCATCGACGTGGGCGGTGAGTCCACGCGCCCCGGCTTTACCCCGGTCAACCCCGACGAGGAGGCTCGCCGCGTGCTACCCGTGGTGCGCACGCTGGCCAAAGAGGGCGCCATCGTCTCGATCGACACGCGCCATGTGGCGGTTGCCAAGGCGGCCGTGCGCTGCGGCGCCTCGATCGTCAACGACGTGACGGGCTTCACCGACCCCAAGATGGTCGAGTTTGTCGCGACGAGCACCTGCGGCGTCATCGTGATGCACGCCGGCGAGGTCGCGGCTCCCACCCGCACGCACGCGACGGTGCAGCTCGATACCTCTGCCGCGGCGTTTGTTGCCGAGAAGGCACGCGAGGCGGCTGCCGAGGCCGCGCGCGAGGCCGAAAAGCCGGCTCGCCGTCGCCGTGGCAAGCTGCTGGGCGAGCCCAAGACGGAGGCCAAACTTCCGGGCGGCGTGGTACAGCCCTCGCTGCCGTTTGGCGATCCGGAGCCCGCGCCCGAGCCTACGGGCGAGCAGAAGCAGGAGGCACCGGCCGCCGAAGAGGCCGCCCCTGTCGCCGAGGCCACCGCGACTCCCGAGCCCGCGCCGGAGCCCAATGACCACCTGGCAGCCATGATGCGCCGCAGCGCCCGCCGCGAGGAGGCCTACGTGCCTACCTCTCAGCTCCGCCGCTTTACCCTGCCCGATTCGGCGCCCATCATGCGACGCGTCATGGGCTTTCTGTCCGATCAGGCCCGCGCGCTCATCCACGCTGGCGTGTCGCGCGACCGCATTTGCATCGATCCGGGCCCGGGCTTTGGCAAGACGGCCAACGAGGATATCGTCATCCAGCGCGAGACCGCCAAGGTGGCGTCGCTGGGCTATCCGCTCATGTGTGCCGTGTCACGCAAGCGCTTTGTGGGCGCTGTCTCGGGCGTGACCGAGGCCGCCGAGCGCGATGCCGCCACGTTTGGCGTGTGCCTGGGCGCCATCCAGGCCGGCGCCAACATCGTGCGCGTGCACGACGTCGCGGGCTTTGCGCAGTTCCTGAACGGTTACTGGGCTGTTGCCAAGCCGCAGCCGCGTCGCGCGTTTGTGGCCGTGGGCTCCAACCTGGGGCATCGCTGCGACAACATCCGTGCCGCGCGCGACATGATCGCCGAGATCCCGCTCACCTGCGTGTCCAACTGCTCGCGTATCTACGAGAGCGAGCCGGCTTACGAGACGCGCCAGGACGCCTTTGCCAACGCCGTCATCGAGATTAAGACCGAGCTGGCGCCGCTGGTACTGCTCGATGAGCTTATGAAGATCGAGGCCGAGCTGGGCCGCGACCGTTCCAAAAAGGTCAAGGCCAACGGTCCGCGTACCATCGACTTGGATCTGCTGTGGATGGACGGCGAGACCCACGGCGGCAAAAAGCTGCGCCTGCCGCATCCGCTCATTGGCGAGCGCGACTTTGTGCTGGTGCCGCTCGAGGACCTGATGCACGACCCGGCGCGGTTCTTCCGCTACAACGGCGTCGAGGTCAAGGAACCCGAGGATCGCGTGGGCCATATCGTGGGCGAATTGGGGCGTATGTAGATGATCGAGATGAACGCTGTAGCCGCTGGCACTGAGCTCGACGCCGCGCGCGATGCGGGTCGCGAAGGTGTGTCCGCGGGCTGGTGCGCCTGGAGTGCCGGCGAGGCGTCGTTGACGTTTTCACTGGTCGTGCGCCCGGACGTGAATATGCATGCCTTCCACGGCCTGCCGTTTGTGGCGGCGATGGGCATGATGGACGCGCTCGTGGGAACGGCTGCGGCACCGGGGCTAGGCCTTGCCGGTAAGGTGGGCATTCAGTGGCCGAGCGATATTGTGTGCGGCGCGCCCACGTTTGAAACCTCGTTTGCACGCGTCGCCGTCAACGGTGGCGCCGGTGCCGCGGGTATGTTCGGCGCTGTAACGGTGGATATTGAGCGTTCGGCGTTGAGCGAGCTTGGCGTGGATGTGACCGATGAAGCGCTGGTCGAGGCATTGGCCACCGCCGTGTTGACCCGCGTGGACGCCTGGGCGGTTGTCGCCAACACGCCACAGGGAGCTGCCGGTCCGTTGGCTCCCGTGCTGGGCGAGTACTTCGACATGGTGCCGCTGCTGGGTCGCCAGGTCGCGGCGGTGTCGCCCAACGGCTTGCCGCTTGCGGTCGGCGTGTTCGCGGGCCTGGACATCTGGGGCCGCGCGACTATCAAGACCGACGCCGGCGAGCAGGAGTTTCCGCCCGAGGCCGTACGGATTCGCGGCCTGTAACGAGAGACGTCCGCGCCCAAAGATAACGATGACAACAAGACCCTCCTCGGCTATGCCGGGGAGGGTCTTTGCGCGACTACAGGGTGGCTTCGCGACCCTATTCCTCAAAACTGAAATATTTTCGTTTTTGAGGAATAGGAAACATGCACGATATCGCTGTGCTGGGCGTATTCGAGGAGCCTCTATTCCTCAAAATTGAAAATTTTTCAGTTTTGAGGAATAGGCTTGGCGAACGTTTGCGGGGACTGTGGCATCGGGCGTGCTCGACTTAAGCCCCCGCCCTATCCCAGCTCCTGCATGCGGCGGTAGATTTCGCAGATACCCTTGATGGTGAGCTGTCCGTCGACCGCGTCGAAGACATCGGTCGAATCGGCGACGATGCCGGCGAGACCGCCTGTGGCGATAACGGTGGCATCGTCGCGGCCTAGCTCGCGCTTCATGCGCGCGACCAGGCCTTCGGCCATGGCGGCGGCGCCCACCACGGCGCCCACCTTGATGCATTCCTCGGTGTCGCGGCCGATGGCGTGCTCGGGCGCCTCGAGCGGCACGCTGGCGAGCTTGGCGGCACGGGCGGCAAGCGCGTCCATGGAGATGCGGATGCCCGGCGCGATTGCTCCGCCAATGTAATAACCGTCCTCATCAATGACGTCGATATTGGTCGCGGTGCCAAAGTCCACCACGATCGCCGGCGCACCGTAGAAAGTCTCGGCCGCAACGGCGTTGGCGATTCGATCGGCACCTACGGCCTGGGGGCGCGCCGCGCGCAGTTTGGTCACCGCGGCCGTCTGCGGCCCGATAACGATGGCGTCTGCCGCGATGCGGTCGGCCACGGTGTGCCACTCGCGCGAGAGCTGCGGCACCACGCCGGCGAAGGCGATCGCGTCGACCGCGTCGAGCGAGAGGTCGTACATCTTAAAGAAGCCCATCAGGCGCACATGGATTTCGTCGGCGGTATAGGATCGGTCGGTGGGCATGCGCCACGACTGCACCAGCTCGTCTCCGTCAAACAGACCTATGGCCGTCTGCGTGTTTCCCATATCGATAGCGAGCAGCATGTCTACTCCCGGTGTCGGCGTAAAAGGACGCGCACCATTGTATACGTGTCGTCGACGGCGCTCGGCTGCGATTCGTTCACGGCGATATGGGCTGAGGGGTTTTAAATATGAAGGAATTATGCTCTACGAGATTTTCCTTGCCGTTTACCGAACTCCCACGTAATATTCTTTCTTGCGCACATGAGGCGCCCAGACATTGCGGGGTGGAGCAGTCTGGTAGCTCGCCGGGCTCATAACCCGGAGGTCGTAGGTTCAAATCCTGCCCCCGCGACCAAGAAGTTAGAGGTCAGCCGCTTAGTCGGCTGGCCTTTTTTCTTGTTGTGGCAGCCCTTTTTAGGGCTTGTGGCAGAATTGTGGCAGTAAACCATGGCAAACAATGAGAATCAGGCAGCGGGAAGCAGGCCGAAGATGTCCTTCGGCAGCGCGGCTAACTCGCCCCACTTCTCCGAAGACCCGCCGTCGTCTCCCGGCAGGAAGTGCGAGTAGGTCTTGTAGGTGATCTCGATGCTCTCGTGGCCCAAACGGGCGGAGACGTACTGTATCGAGACGCCCTTTTTCAGGAGAAGGCTGGCGTGCGTGTGGCGCAGGCCGTGCAACGTGACCGCGAATGACTTGTGCCGGGCGAAGCGGCTAAAGTCGCTCGTGAATTTCGACGGGCGGTAGAGCTCGCCGAGGTCACTGCAGAACACGGGGGTGTCCTCGCCCTGCTCGATGTCGTTGTACATCAGGCGATAGAGCTGCATCTGCTTGTGATGGCGCAGGAATTCGACCGTCCCCTCGGGGATGGTGACGTCCCTGTTCGAGCGGTTGCTCTTGGGCAGCTTCTCCTCCAGGGTCTCGCCGCAGTAGGTGTCCGTCGCGCGCGCCTCGGCGAGCGCTCGGCGGACGCGGATGACGCCTCCATCGAGGTCGACGTCGCGCCACCTGAGGGCGCACAGCTCGCCGCGTCTCATACCCGTGTCGAGCGCGAGGTTTGTGGCGGCTGCGAAGCGGTAGTCCGGGCATCCGAGCAGGGCAATTTTCATGCGGGATACCTCGTTTTCATCGATGACTCGAACCTCCTTCTTCTCCTTGGACGGGACGTCCACAAGCTCGCAGGGGTTGGACTCGATGTATTCGAGGCGGCGGGCTCGTTTGAGCGCGGTCTTCAGGAACGAAAGGGCTTTCTGACAGGTGTTGCCAGAGAGGGGCTTGCCGTTGAGGCCGCCGCTTTGGCGCATCCATGCCAGCTGATCCTCGATCATGTAGGGCTTCAAGTCTTTTAGCAGGGTCGTGCCGAGTCTCGGTACCCAGCGCGTCTCGACGATGTCGCGGTAACCGCGAATCGTGTTGGCGCTCAGGTGCTTCACGTCGTGCAGGTAGGTGACGTGCTCGCGCAGGAACTCCTCAAGGGTTTTGTTGGAGCGGTCCATGCGCGTGCGGGCCGTCATGAGCTCGACGCGCCACTCCTCTAGCAGGCGCTTTGCCTCGGTCTTGGTGCGGCAGTGGACGGTCTTGTTCAAGCGCTTAGAGGACTTGCCGTCCTCGCTCACGCTGACCCTGAGCAGCCAGGAGTCCTTGCCGCGCTTCACGGGGTCGTAGCCTTTGCTGACTGTTCTCATGGTTTTCACCTCCTTTCGGTGCGTTGGTGGCTGACGGTGCTATCTCAAACCGATTGCTCGGTAATGAGCCCCTGGGATTTCTTCTTGCTGTAGGCGTTGGCGCAGCTGCGCTTGCAGAAGCGAGTCTTCTGAATCACCCTGCCCGGCTTCTCCTCGCGGTATTTCTTGAAGATTCGTCCGCAGTTATCGCAGGTGCGCCATTCGGCGGGGTCGTCGTAGAGGAGGCCGAACTGGGAGATGATCGCCTCGGAGAGGGAACCGTAGGAATGTATGCCCGTCGGACTTCGGTGAGTTTTTTTAAGCGCGTGGGACCAAGCGGCGAGGGGTCCACCGCTGTCGCCTTCGGCTTCATCGGGAGTTTCGCCTGTCCCATCAAAGCGATAAGAGAGGAGAGAGTTCGCTAGGAAGGAGATTGCAGTGTTTGATGCGATCACCAGTCCATCCGCAAGAGTTGATGTATAGCTTTCTCGTGTGTTGAAGCCCGCATCTTCACCTTGCTGCACCATCGACTTGAACTCTGGACTCTCGAGAATGAGCGAATCGTATGACTTAAGGCGAGTGTTATCCAATAGAGCGTCGCTGTTGGAGAGAAGGAAAAAGCTAATGCCGCTCTGTGCCATGTGCGAGCGGTCACAAAGGTAATCGGCGACATCGTCGGCACCCCAGGTGTCGGTGTTTTCCAAGCCATATGCAACGGCGGTAATCAAGGCGGTCGATACCTGGAGGGCCCGTATCGTCTGAATTACCTCCGCTTCGGAAATAGCTCCCACGACCGAGCGGTCATCTAGATGGATACGGCGAGCTTCCTCGGAGAGAAAGTACGGCCTGCGTCCCAGTAGCGTTTCGTCGTCTCCTGAGTAGGCGCTACTGAACAAGGGGATGCCTGCGGCGGATGCGCTCTCGCTTGCCAGAATGCCCCATTCGCTCCTGAACGGCTGAAAGTCTGTCTTGAGGAGTTTGAAACGGTTGCGGAAAAGAGAAAGACGCTGAGCGCCGTCGTAGCCGCTGGAAACGGGGAAGCCGTAACGCTCACAGAAACGAACGATGCTCTCCGTGCGCTCGACGTTGACCTTCTGAAGGCTGCTTGCGAAGAACTCGTTTTCCAGATGCTCGAATTGCATAACAGTGGGTTTGCCATGCTCGACATAGTATGCGAAACGCTCGCCATCGGTGCTGGTTCCCCACAGCCGGTCAAAGTTGTAGCGCAACCACGGTCTTGCAGCATTGACTTCGAGCTTGATGGGCTGGCGAAGCGACAGGGGCAGGCGTTCATAGTTAACTAATGGACTCAAAATCTAATCCAATCCAACTATTGACTTTCATTTCTCATTCATGGTATCACAAAATGGATGGAAAAGGAACACCAATCCATTCTAGGAGATGCTAATGGACTGCTTTGATCATCGAGAGTTTTGTCTCCCTGACGTGTTGCACGTAGTCGATGTTGCAAAATTTCTGGGCCTTCACGAGAAGACGGTCTATTTGTACGTTCGTGAAGGCAAGATTCGCGCTATCCGCTGTGGGCGAAGTTATCGCATTCGCCGTGAGTGGGTCGAGGAGTACATTCGCTCCGCGAGCCCCAAGGACTCCGACGTAGACTAGCGGGGAGAAGACCATGAAAGATCTGTTCACGCCTAATTTCGAGGGCGATGCCGATGCGGTTGCTCCAAAGCTCGCCAAGCTCAGGGGAAGTTCTGTAGCGATCTATTTTTGGCTTCATTCACGTGCTTTTGCTTGTGGAAACAAGGTCGGAGTAAGCCAGCGTTGGCTGTCTGAACGTTTGGGTTTATCTGTTCGCACTGTTCAGCGGGCGGTGGACGACCTTGAGAGTGAAGGTCTCATCAAGCACGCACTCATACGAGGAGGAAGCGAATTCAGCATCTGTCGCCTGACAACCTTGTCAGGTGACAGACCTGCCGCGAGCGTGACGACAAGCCTGTCACCCAGCGAAGGTTTTGACGCGCCAACATTGTCATCTCAAGCATGTCATCCGTGTCATCCAACAGAAAGGGGAAACATTGAATACACTCTCCACATTGGTGAGCGAGCAGACATCGAAGACCTTGCAGCCATTCTCGACAGAAGGGACCCAGAAAACCCCTGAGACCGAAGAGGCGAGTCTTCTTCAATCCCTGCTCGAGAAAGACGCAGAGCGTTTCGGCAGTCCTAATGTCATGTCAAAGCAGACGCTGGATTACTTGCGTGGTGCCGGACTAATGGGGTTGCCCAAGATGAAGCGCCGTCCTCCAGACTCCGGAGCGCTGTTGAGGGACAACGGCTTCTCGGAGCTTGTCTTGAGCGTCTTGTCGGATGAGAGTTTTGATCCGAGTCGTATCCCCGAGAAAGCGCTCGACTGGCTGTCTTCCTATCAAGGGAAGAAGACTCCCTCTCTTTGGGTGAGCGGCGGTAGTGGTTCAGGGAAAACGACATTGGCGTGTTGGCTGGCGAGGTCACTAGTAGAACGCTCATTGAAGGACGGCGCAGTGTTGGATGTTACTTTTGTGCCTGTAGCTGACTTGGTTCGCGATACGTGGATGGGATCGAGCTACTACGGCGAAGAAAACAAGTGGCGTTCTATCCGGCCTCTGACGAACTGCGGCCTGCTTGTGCTCGATGATTTGGGCACCTGCGTGAGGCAGGGCAAGGAAGAGTGCGCTGTCGTCAGGGAGGTGGTCGATAAACGCTACACCTCGATGTTGCCAACCATCTTTACGACTCAGTTCGGCCTCCGCGAGTACTGCACGATGTTGCGAAATGCGGGGGCCGATGAGCACGACGTGTCTTCCTTGAGAAACCGTGTTCTGGCGTCGATGAGCGGCTATATCAGGCAGGAGGCGGCGGCAATTGAGGCGAACCACGTCGCCATCTAAACCATGAAAGGCTTAGGCGGAAATACGGCCGAGGGCTGAATCGAACTATTTAAACTGCAAAACTCTGGAGGTTGCCCATCGCGAGCGTGCCGTCGTCCTGCGACGTCGGCGCCGACGTATCCACCAGCACCACCACGAAGCGGACGGGCCGGCGGCTGCGGCGGGCGAGCAGGGACTCGTAGGCATCCATGGGAGCCTACCCAGGACGGGTCGCGTCGCCGCATGGGGAAAGGTGCGGCGGCAACGAGGCGTGAACGTTAACACGCACAAGATAACCCCCCGCCGACAGTAATGAATCAATAAACTGTAATCGCCGAGATATCGATTTTTCGACGACTCCTAAGAAATGCTTCGGTAGACTAAAGTAAGAGTTCCACAATCTCGTTTTTTTGTTGCCTTACGCATCGAGGAATGCAAGAATTTACAAACTGTAATTAACAGCCGTCTTACAGTTGGGGGAGAACATGCGGGCGAAACGAGCTGTCGCGATAGCGCTGACCGGACTCATGCTGTTTGAAGCATCGCCGGTGCCCCAGATCTCCCAGGCGCTGACCATCCAGAACGCCGCCGCTGTCCGCCAGCTGATGAGCACCCTCACCGCTTCGACCGCGTATGCCGATACCTCCGAAAACGCGGGGGGGGGGACGCTCCAGGTAGACACCGCTGCAAGCACCGAGGCCAGCGGAGCCGATGCCGCGGATTCGTCCGCCGCGACCGGCTCCGGTGCCTCAGCGGATAGCGTCTCCAACGCCGATGTCACCGCGGATGCCGACGCCCCCGCAACCACGAGCGACGCCGCGACCGCCGATGCCCCCGCTCCCGCGGACGCCATCACGGCAACCAACCAGCCCACCGCTCAGCCCGCCGCCCAAACCGCCACGGACGCCGCCGTCGAAGACGCCGCCCAGGACCTGGCGCAGCTCGCCGGCCGCGACTTCCAAGGCCAGGTCACCAAAACCATCAACGGCAAGACCTATATCCTGATTGGCAACGAGCAGCAGCTGCGCGCGATAGGCTCGGGCAAGAAGGTCACACGTCCGGTCTGGGAGATCACGCAGGGGTACCGGAAGACGGGCTTGATTAAAGGCGGCTGGGTCGATGTCGAGGGCTCCAAAACCGAGATTTACGCGGGTGACGCGGACCTTTCCGCGACCTCCAAATTGGACGAGGGCTCGAGCGAGAAATCGGATGAGCTGGGTGTCAGCCTTGCGGGTCACACTCGCAAACGCTACGTGACCCTTGACGACTATGGCAACGAGGTCAAGGCCGACGGCAACGCGACAAGCTCGACGCTGACCTACGCCGCCGACGCCAACTACATAATCTTCCGAAACATCGACGTGGGCTCCGACGCGGCCAGCGGCACCTCATCCAACGCGACCTGGACCCCGCTCATGTTCAGTGGCACCATGCTCGGCGCGGCGACCACCACCGACGCCGCTAAGACCGCCGGCGCGCTCTGGTCCACCATTAACGCCGACGGCATCTCCACCAACGACACTGCCCAGCGTCCCGTCATCTCCAATGTAAACGTCACTCAGACTGGCAAGCTCGATGTCTCCAGCCACACGGGCATCGGATTCTTCGGCACCGTTTCGCACAAGCTCAGCGAAACCAATCCGTTTACCGGGTCCGCTACACCCGCATACGTGAACAACATCAAGCTTCGGGACGTCTCTGTTACTAACGAATCCACCAAGGTCAAGGTCGATCAGACGCTCATCAGCTCACTCCTCGGCGTACTCGGCACCGTGGTGGGCGGCCTCGTCAGCACCCTGTTGAAGATTCTTACACTCGGCAAGGTTGACCTCAGTGGCCTTATTGAGTCCCTGTTGAACGTTCGCGCCGCCGATCCCTCTTCGCTCGCCACGGGTGCCTTCGCCGGGCGCATCGTGGGTGAGGTCACGGTCGACAAATGCGAGGTCGAGGGCGCGAGCGTGTCGAGTGCGGCGGACATGACGGGCGGCTTCGCAGGCTACGTTAAGGGAGAGGTCAAGTACGATATCCTCTCCGATGCGCTGGGCGACATCGTCAAGCTCCTGACAAACATCCTGAACCTCATCCCTGGCCTAGGCCTGGGCGACCTCATCACCCTGCTGCTCAACAACAACATCATCAAGGCGAGCCAGCTGCTCCCCGTGGCCTACTACAACCCCACGATCTCGAAATCGGGCGTCGTAAACTTCGCCAGCGGCACCGTCCTGGGCTCCGCTGGCAAGAACTACGCTGGCGGCTTCGCGGGCGTGCAGGCCGGTACCATCGTCACCGACGCCTATATACAGAGTGACGTCGCCTACACCGTGCGCGCCAAGGCATACGCCGGCGGCTTTGCGGGCGTCATCCGCGACGACGTGATGGAGGGCGCGCTCTCCGATTTGGGCGTAGACCTGCCAAGCCTCGCGAGGCTTGCCATTCCGCAGAGCATCGTCGCGACCTCCTCGCTCACTGCGGACGTCACGGTCGAGGGTGGCTCGTATGCCGGCGGCTTTGCGGGCGCCATGGCTGGCAGCCACGCGGTGAACGATAGCCTTACGGGTGCGGTCAACGTCACGGCCTCGGGCATTCAGGACGGCACGGCCGACATGCTCGCCTACGCGGGCGGCTTCACTGGTGCGGCGACGCTCGGCTGGGCGATGGACCTCGGCGCGGGTGACTACAAGAACACGAATCTGCTGAATGGTGTGGGCGGCCTGCTGAAGGGCCTGCTCGGCTCGGAGGATCAGAGCAAGGCATCGACCCTGCTTTCCCTTGCGGGCCTGAATGAGTCCGAGATCCTCGGCGCGCAGATGGCCGGCACCTTCATGGTGTCCTCGGCCAATGACTATGCCGGCGGCATGGTGGGGCGCGGCACAGGCCCGGTCATCGCGAGCTCCGATACGGCGCACGTGGGCGGCCTCGCGTTCTACAAGCAGGGCAAGCTCGACGCCACTGCGGTCGCCAGCCGTACCACCTCGCTCACCGGTCTTGACTCCGTCACGGCCAAGGGCAGCTACGCCGGCGGCATCGCGGGCATGCTTGTCCCCGGTGCCGTGGCGGCGCTGCTGAACGACACCCTCGGCTTGGGTGCGATTGGCCAGAAGCTCGGCGACGGCCAGTTCAAGATGTTCGAGGTCTCGAACGTGACGGTTGCGGGCGCCACGGACGGTGCGACCGTCTCCGTGGACGGGTGCTACGCTGGCGGCGCCATCGGCTGCGCGACTGGCGGCGACGTGGACGCCACGACCCTCACCGGCGTGAAGCGGGTCGAGGCCAAGGGCGAGGCCGGCGGCTTCATCGGCTTTTCCGGCCCGAGCGACGCGGCCGACGTGGGCGGCCTCGACGTCCTCGGCCTCATCAAGGTCTCGGGCCTGCTCTCGGTGGCCAAGTATTCGGCGGTCGGGGTGACCGACAGTTCCGTTGCGGGCGTCACAGCCGGCATGACGGTGGCAGCGACCGGCGTGAACGCCGCGGGTGAGACGAACGTCTACGCGGCGGGCGGCTTCTTCGGACGCGCGAACAGCACCAAGTCGGCGAACGTTCACGCCACGGCCGTAAAGGCAGTCACTGCTGACGCCTCAACTTCGGACGGTGCGGCGGGCGGATTCGTAGGCGTCTCGACTACGGGTGGCCTTGCGGATGCGGTGAACGGTGAGGGCGAGGACTCGGGAGTCCTCAAGAACCTTCTCGAGGGTGGTCTCATCTCCGTCGACGGTCTCGTGGGCGCCGTTCCCTACTTGCTGCCTAACTACCAGAACGCCACGGTGACGTTCGTGAACGGCGGTAGCGTTGAAGCAGATATCGCCGGAGGTTTCGCGGGAGACTTCCAGGGCGGTAAGGTCAATATCTACACCGACGATGACCTCAAGGACGCAACGGGTGCGTACGCCCGTGCGAAGACCGCGGCCGAGCAGTCCCCCTGGGGCGTCATCAACATCGACCACGTGACAGGCGGCGCGTACGCTGGCGGCTGGGGTGGTCGCGTGACCTCGGGTGCGCTCGCGAGCGCGGGCAAGGGCGGAATCAGCCTGCTCGGCAAACTCGGCACAGTGGATATCGCCCAGCTGCTCGACGTGGTCGAGGGGTACGTGCCCCTCATCAACCGCTCCGGCGTGCTGTCGAACGCGGACACGGTGGCCGCGGATGCCTCGGGCGCCAGGCCGAGCGATGCCGCCAACCCTGGCCTCGTCGTCTCTGCCTCGCGCCTCGATGACACGGCCTCCCAGTCCGGCACGGCCGGCGGCTATATCGGCTATGGCTCCGGCGTGCAGGTGAGCCACTCCAACGTGACGCAACTGCGCCATACCGCGGTGACCGAGCCGAAGGATCTCGAGGGCACGGACGGCAGCAGCTACTTCGGTAATAAGAGCTCCTACGCCGTCACCGCCCCGCGCTACGCCGGCGGATACATCGGCCACATGGACGTGGGCTCTGCGGCCTCCGTGGGCGACGGCCTGTCGTTGCTGGGAACGAGCCTGCGGCTCACCGACGTGCTCGGCGTGGTGCGTGCCGTGGTCTCCACCATCGAGCACTCCGACGTGACGGGCGGCACGGGCGGTTTCGCCGTGCGCGCGAGCTCCGGTGCCACGGGCTCCGAGATCGGCGACGCGGGCGGTTTCGCGGGCCTTGTCTCCGGCGGGCACATCCAGGATTCAAACTCCTACAACTTCTCCTACGTGATCGGCCAGATTTCGGCGGGCGGCTATGCCGGGCAGATCGAGCCGGGCGACGTGGCGCGCGTGCTGGGCGAGCTGAACACCGGTAAGGACAACGAGTCCGCACTGGCCAAGCTGCTGCACGGCCTGGTGAGCACCAACGGCGCCCTCGCGTCGCTCGTGCAGGACTTCGTGCCCACGGTTCGCAACTCCGAGACCACGTCCAGCCCCTGCGGCGGCGCCGTGCGCGCGCAGGCCGCCAGCACCGAGAGCGTGCAGCGCGGCATGGCAGGCGGCTACGTGGGGCATAACCTCGGCGGTCACATCTGGGGCACCAGCAACGCGCCGTGGACGAGCGCCGCGTCGTGGGAGTCCGAGAAGGACGGCAGCAACCACTACACCGGCACCCGGCGCGACGCCATGGCCGAGCGCATCCGCAGCGTCTACGGCGCCGAGATGGCCGGTGGTTTCACGGGCTATATGGAGCCTGGCGACACTGCCAAGACGGGGAGCGTCAGCCTGCTCTTCGGCCTGGTGAAGGCCAACAATATCCTGGGCGCTCTGCAGGTGGCCTATCCCACCGAGGAGAACGCGCAGGTCACGGGCCCCGTGCGCGGCATCAGCCTCGAGACGTGGAATAGCTGGTCTCAGCACGTTGCCTCTAAGGGCTACTATGGCGGCGATTTCTACGGCAAGACGTTCACCACCGAGGATGAGCTCGCGGCCTTCCTCGCTGATTACGTCTATGGTACTAATGTGGTTGCTGGGCGCGCTGCATACGAGAACAAGGCGAACACCATGCACGGCGGTGTGGCCGGCGGCTACGTGGGCCTCATGCGCGGTGGCACCGTCACCAACGGCCGGGCCTTCGACACCAAGACCGTGCGCGCCATGCGCGCGGCGGGTGGATTTGCCGGCCGCATGGAGACGGGCGGTGCCGTGGAGCTGGGCGGCGTGAAGGTGCTCGGACTGAACCTCAACCTCGGCCAGCTGCTCAACGTGGCCCAGGTGCTCGTTCCGGTGGTGAAGAGCTCCAGCGTGCAGGGCTTCCGCACGGGTATGGCCGTCAAGGCTACGGGAACCGATTTCAAGCACGAGACCGGCTTTGCCGGCGGCTACGTGGGCTACGCCTCTGGCGCGCAGCTGTGGGGCGATGCCACGTTCTCCGATGCCGACAAGGATGCCAACCGCTGGTCCATCGGCGCCACGCATGGCGGCTACACCGCTACGGGCGACAACGTCACCAACCTGCGCAAGGTCTCGGGCGCTAACTGCGTGGGCGGCTACGCGGGCCTCATGACGGCCGCGGGCGTGGCGGACGTGAACACGAATGCGTCTTCGGGTCTGCTGCAGAAGATCCTGGACAGCATCATCTCCACGCCGAACGACCTCGCGCAGGTGCTGAACGCCACGGTCTCCACCGTGCGCGGTGCGAGTGTCTCCGCCGTGACGGCGGGGGATGGCGCGACCGAGGCCCAGCAGAACGCCGCAGCCTGGGGTTTCACAGTCGACGGCTCCTATAAGGAAGGCAACGCCACCAAGTACGCCCGCGCGGCGGGCGGCTTCGCGGGATCGATGAAGGCCGTGGTCGCGGGCACGAAGGACCGGGACGAGGGCGCAACGGACGCCGTTACCAACACACTGCAGGTCATCGGCCTGCGCGGCGTGGAGGGCGGCCAGTACGCGGGCGGATTCTTCGGCCAGGCGGACATCGAGAGCGTGGCCTCCGTGGCGGGCGGCGACGGCGATGCCAACGGCGACCAGTCCACGAGCCTGCTGCTCAAGCTGCTGAAGGCTGGCAACATCTCCGCGCTCGACGCCTTCCGCACCTACGTGTACCACGCGAACGTGGCGGGCGTGGCAGACGGCTTCCAGGTCCGCGCGCACGATGCCAGCAAGCAAGGCATGCTCGATTCCACGCGCTTCACAGGCGTGGCCGGTGGCTTCGGCGGCGCGCTCATCAACGGCAGCGTGAAGAACGCGACCGCCGCCAACCTGTCCTCCGTGGAGGGCGTCAACTACACGGGCGGCTTCATCGGGCATCTGGGCAAGGGTGGCACGGTGGACGCGGACAAGGTCGGCGTCCTGTCGAACCTCAACCTCCTCGGCGCCACCGCGGGCGTGCTCGACATCTGGGGCTCCCACGTCGAGAACTCCAGCGTGACGGGCATCGCCGACGGCTACACGGTGACGTCGACGCATCGGGGCGCTGACTACGGCCGCGGCACCGAGGCCGCGAGCGGTCGCGAGGCCGCGGGCGGTTTCGCGGGCTACGCCGACCTGGCGCGCGTGAAGGACTGCACAGTCACCAACCTCAAGAAGGTCGCGAGCGGTGAGGTCGCCGGCGGCTTCGTGGGCGAGACCAAGCGCGCATACCTGGTGGATGCGCAGGTTAGCTCCGTGCTGGTGGACGGTCTGCTGGTGATCGTGAACGCGCTGCTGAAGCTACTCTACGCGAATCAGCTCCAGAACCTGGGCGTCATCGACATAGGCAAGTGGTTCCCCGGCGTGAGCAAGGTCTTCGACCTCAAGGTGCTCGCCGAGGGCGAGACGCTCTACGTGAACCTCTTCGGCCTGAAGGTCGGCGTGGCGCTGTCCCGCGCGGATACCGAGAACAAGCAGCAGACTGACGTGGCGATCATCACCATCGGCGACTCCACCATCAAGCTGCCGTGTACGGAAAAAGGCGGCGTGGACACCAAGGGCGATCGCGCCAACATAGACGCGCAGCTCATCAAGGGCAACCGCACGCGTGTGGAGAACTCCTCGGTCACGGGTATCGCGGTGGGCTATGACGTCTTCGGCGGCGGCGCGAGCCAGGCTGAGAACGGCGACGGGCTTGACGGCCTTACCACGGGCTACGCGGGCGGTTTCGCCGGCCTGAACGACGAAGGCGTACTCGCGAACGACCACATGGTGCTCGCCGACGTGATCCGCGGCACGAGCGGCCTGGTGGACCCCTTCGCCAACACCAAGCTCAAGAGCGTGTGGGACTTCAACTCCATGAGCGACATCGTGGGCGAGAAGGACGGCAACTACAACTCGTACAAGATCTACCGCTCCAGGAACGAGAGCCTGGCCGATGCATTCACGTCGAACAGCAAGAATGGGGCGGCGAGCGCCACCTTCGCCAAGCGCGATGGCAACGCCGATGGCACCGGCATGGATGCCTTCACGGTGAGCCTGTTGAAGCCGGTGGACGCGAGCGGCAAGGCCTCCGTCAACACCTACGATGGCACCGTGCCCACGAGCGAGGCGTCCGGTGACGCGGACACCGCTTGGCTCGGCATCAAGGACGCCGTGCGCCAGAATGCGGACGGTAGCCAGAGGCAGGAGCTCAAGGCCTATGAATCCGCCGCCAAGGCCGTGCTGATGCGGGACACCCCGGTGTCCGACAACGCCGGCGGCATCACGCCCGAGCCGGGCGAGGGGCAGGATCCGTGCGACACCTACGTGAAGCTCACGCTGCAAAAGGTGTGGGATGACCAAGGCAACAAGGCCGGCCTGCGGCCTGCGAGCATCAAGCTGACCGTGGTTGCGTCGTACAAGGACGCTGCCGGGAATGTCGTGACGCCCGCGATCACGCTGAAGGATGGGTCGACCTGGACGAACCCGCACGAGGTGGAGCTGACCGGTAAGGACGCATCCAACTGGTCCGACACCTGGCGCACGGTGATCGAGGGGCTGCCGGTGGCGGTGAAGGACGCTGACGGCACCACACATTACCTGAACTATGCCGTGCAAGGTGAGGCCGTGAATGATGGCGCCGCCGCGCAGCCTGGCGTGCGGTTCGGCAAGGTCGAGGGCGGCAACACCGCGTACGTGCCGCCCGAGCAGGCCGGCTACAGCTCCGCGGTGGGCTCCGAGGCCAACACTCTCACGATCACCGTCACCAACACCCATCGCGATGCCCTGCCCGACACGGGCGGCCGCGGCATCTGGCTGTTCCTGATGATCGGTGCGGCGCTGGGCTGCGCCGGAGCCTACGAGGCGTGGCGTCGTCGGCGCGCGGGACAGCTCGCCGTGGCGGGCGCCCCGACTGCGGGCGCTACGGTTACCGCGCTGCAGCCGCGGCCGGTCGGGGGCCACTTCCGTGACGGGGGTGCGCGATGAACGATTCGACGAGCGGGCTGCCGCGCACGGGCGTGCGCGGCAGGGGGAGGGCGCTTCGCGCGACCTCCGGGGGTTCCTCTCGACAGAGGGGCGCCACGCGCGGGATAGGCGAACGGGAAACAACGCGGGTCGGGAACACCGGCTCCGCGAGGATATAGCTATGTGATCAATAAGGGAGATAGCGAGAAAGGAAGAAAGATGACTACTATCTTCAAGAAAGCGCTGGTGCTGTTCGCGCTGGTAGCCGTGGCGCTCGTGGGCGCTGTGGCGGTAGCCCCGGCGGAGGCTCAGGCCGCGACGGGCTCGTTCACGATCCAGAGCAAGAATGCCGAGTTCGCGGGCAAGACAGTGACGGCGTACCAGATGTTCACGGTCGAGAACCCAGTCGTTGAGAACGGCAAGGTCACGAGTGCGACCTACACGCTGAACACCGCGTGGGAGGGTTTCTTCCGGGGTAAGCTCAGCACCTCTGATACGGGCGCTGCGCTGTCTGAAAAGGCGTACAGCTATGTAAAGGACCTTGTCGATGGCAACAAGGGCGCCACGCTCGTGACGTTCGCCAAGGAAGCGGCTGATTACGCGAAGACCTCCAGCGGCATCACGGCTGCCGGTACCGCCAATGCCTCGACGACGGCTGACAACGGCTACTATAAGGCCACCTTCACCGGCCTTGAGTACGGCTACTACATCTTCGCCCCGCAGGGCGGCTCCACGTCCGCTATGCGCGGCAACGACGCCATGCTCTACAACGTGGTCTCGGCTACGTCCGACCCGGTCGAGCTCAAGAGCGTGTACCCCGGTGTTACCAAGACCGTTGAGAACGGCGACAAGAACGACAACCACTCGAGCGCCCAGGTGGGCGACAAGGTGAGCTTCACCCTCAGGTCCGCAGTGCCCGATACCTCCGAGTACAACACCTACACGTTCGTCATCCACGATACCCTGTCCACCGGCCTCACCTTCAATAACGACGTTAAGGTGACTGTTGGCGGCAGGGATTACGCCATCTTCACGAATAAGTACGATGAGGCAAAGCGCTCTCTCTCGCTTGATTTCTCGAACGACATCAAGAACCTCACCGCCGGCGATGCCATCGTCGTGACCTATTCCGCCACCCTCAACGAGAACGCGGTCGTGGGCAAGGACAACCTCAACACCGCCCACGTCGAGTACAGCAACAATCCCGGTGGCACTGGCACCGGTACCTCCGAGCCGAGCAAGACCCACACTTATGACTTCGGCTTCGACCTCAAGAAGATCGGCGACAACGACGCCGTCCTCTCCGGCGCCGAGTTCCAGCTTCTTGGCACCGACGGCACCGCCATCACCCTCATCTCCGACGGCAACGACGGCTACCGCCCGATCAAGACCGGCGAAACCGGTGGCAACACGAACGTGACCACCCCCGAGAACGGCATCATCAAGTTCATCGGCCTGAAGGAGGGCGTCTACAAGCTCTCTGAGGTGAAGGCCCCGAGTGGCTACAACAAGCTCGCCGCCCCGGTCAAGGTCACCATCGCCGCGACCTACAACGCCGACGGCACGCTCATCAACTACACCGTGACGGCCGACGGCGCGACGGGCACGACCGTCACCGTCAAGAACAACAAAGGCACCCTCCTGCCCTCCACCGGCGGCATGGGCACCGTGATCTTCACCGTCGCGGGTGCTGCGATCGTCATCGCCGGCGTGGCGTGGACCATCGCCCGTCGTCGCGCGCAGAACTAGCGCACGCTATCTGAGCTGGGCTGACACGCTTTGAAGCGCCTGCGCGACATATTTCCGCTGCTTGTGGTTCTGGTGGGGCTCGCCATCATGGCGTACCCCACCATCTCGAACTTCCTCGTCGAGCGCAACGCGTCGCGCGTAGTCTCCGCTTACCAGGAGGCCGTCGACGCGCTGTCCGACGAGGACGCCCAGGCGATGCTCGATGCCGCGTGGGCCTACAACGCCCGGCTCGCGGGGCTTGCCGGCATCTCCGCTGCCGATGGTGGCGCGGATGCCGGCACCGTCTCGTCCACGCAGCTGCGCGAGCAATACAACCAGCTGCTCAACCTCAACGGCGACGGCGTGATGGGCTACATTACCATCCCGCGTCTGGATGAGACGCTGCCCATCTACCACGGCACCGACGAGGCCACGCTCCAGGTGGGCGTGGGCCACATCGACACGTCGTCGCTGCCCGTGGGCGGGGCCAGCACGCACGCGGCGCTGTCCGGCCATCGCGGGCTGCCGTCCGCCAAGCTGTTCACGGACCTGGACCGGATGAAAAAGGGCGACATCTTCTTCGTCCGCGTGCTCAAGAGCACGTTCGCCTACCAGGTCGACCAGATCGAGACCGTCCTGCCCGACCAGACGGAATCGCTCAACATCACCGCCGGGGACGACTACCTGACCCTCGTCACCTGTACACCGTACGGCATAAATTCTCATCGTCTGCTGGTGAGAGGGCATGCCATACCGTATACGGCTGACATGGATTCGCAGGTGGGCGTGTCCGGCAATCCAATCAACATTCCCTTGCCGTACCTTGCGCTGATGATTGCGTTGGCGGTGCTTGCCGTACTGCTCGCGTCGTTGCTAATCGGGCGTGCGATCGAGGCGCGGCGCGACGCCGCCCATGCAGCGGCGGGTTCGCGCGTGGCCGGTGCACGGCAGGCGGGGAGCTCGTGCGACGCGGCTGGTACGGGGGAGACGAGCGTGGTGACGCGTCCCGGCGGCTCGGGCCACGGGGCGCGTGGGGCTCACGCGGGCCGCGGAGTGCACGGCGCGCACGAGATACACGATTCTACAAGGAGGGGCGGCCATGGTGGCAAGCACATGCGATAGCGGGATGATGGCTTCGCGCCGTTTCGACGACGGTGCCATCGCGGGCGCGCGGATTTGCGCGGTTCGGCGTGCGTGCCTTGTCTTGGCGTTTGCAGTCTTCGCGTGCGCCTGGGTGATCGCGGCTGCTGTGGCCGCTCCGCAGACGGCGGCTGCCGCGCCGAAGGGGTCTATCTCCCTGTCCGTCGTTACTCAGGATTCCAACGGCTCACATCAACTTGCAGGGGATACATTCACCCTGGTACAGGTCGCGACGGCACAGGTGCACGATGGCGGCAGCGGACAGTCCACAGGCGTGACGTACACCATGCTCGCGGGCTTCGAGCGCTACGACCGCGACTGGGCGTCGCTGTCCGCCTCCGACGTTGCCGCAGCTGCGAAAAATTTGGCGCAGGCCGCGTTCGATGCTGGCGCGCTCGATGCCGGTGTGCCCCGGAAGGTGCCGGAGGGCGCGCGCACGCTGACGTTTTCCGGTCTTGATAGCGGCCTGTACCTGGTGGTTCGCACGGGCGCGGCCGATGCCAACAAGAGCCTGACCTGCGATCCCGTGCTGGTCTCCGTGCCGCTGCTCGAGGACGGTTCGTTTACCTATGACGTGGACGTCGATCCTAAGTTCGAGTGGACGGATGTCGACCATCCAGGTGGCAACGGTGGCGGCACTGAGGCTGATCGCGGCACGCCCGGCTGGTTGCCCAAGACCGGCGACTACGTTATCGGCGTGGTGTGCCTGCTGGTGGCAGGCGGCTCCATTGCCGTCCACATCGGCCGCCGCCTGCGCGAAAAGCGCGCCTGAGCGGGACAAAAGCACCACGTTCGAATGTCCCACGACCGAGACGAGGGTGGGGCAAGGGCGCTGCCGCCTCGATCAGCCCAGATTGCGCAAAAGTGGAGCGAACTTCGGGATTTAGCCGAGTTCGCTCCACTTTTGCGCAAATCCTATAGCCGTGCGGCGAAAAATGGTGTACGCCACTTTCAGGACCGTCGATTGTCGTCCAATCTAGGCGACCTTTCCCAGCTTGTTCAAGAGCGCGCCCTCGACGACCGTGCGGAATCGTCTCACCTGCTCGTCCGTGGCGGCCCGCAGCGCCGGCGAGTTCGAGAAAAAGGAGGTGGAAGAGAGCCGCTCGAAGGCGGCTCAGTACCTGTCAACGAAATCGGGGCAGATTCAGACGAATCCCGAGGGGTGGGTCCGGCCGCACCTCCCACGGGGTGCCGCGCCTCCCGGCGCGGTGCTCCGGGCCCGCAAGGGGCCCTGCGCCCGCTCGGCTTTTGCTCGGGCACGGCGGTCCGTCGCTTCTGCCTCGCTCTCGCTGCGCGACCAGGAAACGCTCCCTCGGGGTCGCCTTCCCCGCTCGCTCTGCTCGCGCCGCCCGTGTCCCGCGAACGGCTGCATTCGATCGCTTGCTCATGGCCGCGATCATTCCGCCGTGTCGCGCGCCTCGGGCTCTCGCTGCGGGCTTCCAAACGCTCCCTCAGGGTCGCCTTCGGAAGCCCTCCGCTCACCATCCCGATGGGCTGGCAAGATATGCATTGCGGCGTACAAACCGTCGTTCCTACGGTTTGCCCGTCGCAATGATCTTGCCCTGCGCACGGCGCAGGGGGAGGGCGAACCGCTCGCTACGGCTCGCTCCCGCCGGGTGATGGGCCGCTCGCTACGGTTCGCTCCCATCACAAAGAGACCCCGACCGCGCATGGGCGGCCGGGGTCTCGAGGTTTCCGTCTGTCGCGGAAACCTCGCTAGTACATGTCCCTCGTGATGTAGTCCATCGTGCGGTACAACTGCACGCACAGCTTTATCGCGCGCATGACGCCATGGTAAGTGAAGCGAATCGTGCGCCCGGTCCTGCGATGCACGACGTAGCCCAGCCGCGCCCCGTTCACCTTGCGCTCGCCGCCCAGCGACTTCGAGCGGAAGCGGTACTGGAGGTCGCCGTTCTTGGAGCGTTTGAGCATGATGCCGTCCTGTGCGAGGCGGTGCGAGAGCTCGGCCATGCGGTCAGGGCAGCCGGGCATGTGCCCGACCTCCTCGATGCGTTTGGCGACCGTGCGCCTCACGCGCTCGTTCTCGGAGCGCTCGGCCTGCCCCTTGCGGGCCATGTCGCGCTCCTCCGCGCCGGGCTGCCTGCCGTGCACGCGGGAGTTCGCCTTTCCACGCTCAAGCTGCCTGAGCCCGTATTTCTCGTCAAGGGCGCGCACAGTCTCGGCGCGTGATTTCGCAGCAGCCCGCGCCGGACCCTCGTTAAGGCGCAACCCGGTGGCGAGGTCGCTCCGATTTACGGCCACATGCGCGGAGAACCTGTCGGTGCCGTCGGCCCCGCAGTGCTCCCGATGCAGGACGACGAGGCATTCGTGGGTGCCGTACCGCGTCTGGATGTAATCGCGGGCGTAGTCCATGCAACGCTCCGGCGTCATCTTGCCGCCGTTGCAGCTGCATTCGTCGGGATTGAAGTTGAGGGTGACATGCTGCATGTATGTGCAGCGCGCGCCTGCTTTGCCCGGCTCGTTGTGATGGAACTGCTCGCGAGTGGCGTGCATCTCCTCGAACCACCTGCCCTCGTCGATGATGTTCTGGGTGTCGTGCGCCAGAACCTTCTCCCGGTTCCAGTCCAGATATGATCTGATGTTCCTCAAATGGCGCTCGCTACAGACGGACACCTGCTTCACGGCCGTCATTTTCCTCCTTCCCGGGGTTATAGCGCGCCCCACTCGTCATCGTCGGCGGCGTCGGCGATTGCTTCGGGGAAGTCCGGGCACCATGTGCGGACGTCCGACACTCTGCCCGCACCGCGTCCGTCGAGCTTCTTCTGGTAGGCGAGGCGCTTCGCGGCGTCCTCATCCTCGGTGCCGAGCCCGAAGTGCGCCTTCGTGGGCGTCTTGGTGCAGTCGGTCAACGGCGCGCGGAATGCGCCCGCGCGGGATGCGGGTAGTCCGTTCATAGCCTGCTTCACCACGATGGCGCCTTCCCTGTCGGGCGCCATCTCGACCCACTCATGCGGTCGTATCACGTCGTCGGCGTGCTCGCTGTAGCTCGTGGTGCTCGATGAGGACGCGCCCCTGCTCGCGCTCGTGCCCATGGTGTGCCGGGTCGTTTTCCCGACAAGCTCGCTCGCGTAGCGCCTGTCCTCCTCCTCGCCCAACTTGAGGAAGACCTTCACGGAGCAGTTGGCAAGGATCTTGCGGCGGCCGTCGCGCTCGCCGTATTTATTGAGCTGCGAGATGTTCTGCACGCTGCCGCACCAGCTCAGGCCATACGAGCGGCCGAGGGAGAGCAGGGCGGGGAGGCACTTGACCGCGCCGAGGTTGCCCCACTCGTCGCCGAGGATGGTGAGCCTCCTCGGGACCTTTCCGCCGTTGGAGTCGGCTATGGCGTACACGGCCTTGTAGAGCTGGTCGAAGAGCACCTCGAACAGCCGATTGTAGGGGCTTCCCTCGTCCATCACGTGGAGGAACAGCGCGGTCTTTTCGGTCAGGACGCGGCGCGCGTCGATGTCGTCCCCAGAGGTGAGCCATGCGATGGGACCAGAGGCGTAGATGCGCAGGTTGACCTTGAGCGTGGACAGCACGCTACGCATCTCGTTGCCCCCGCTGCTCAGGAACTGGGAGCCGAAGATGCGTGACGGGTGGTCGTGGGGCAGCGAGCGCAGCAGAGCCTTGAGCGGGGCTGCGGGGTCGGCCCCCTCGGCCTCGGTGCCCTCGTTGATCACCCTGCACACGGTCGCCATGTTGCGGCAGCAGTCCGGGCAGTCGGGGCTGGTGGAGACGTAGTAGGCGACGGAGGAGAAGAGGCCCCTGGCCGAGTTCACCCAGTGGGAGCCCTGCCCCTCGCGCTCGGCGGGTACTATCGCCGAGGCCAGGTCCTCCGCCGCCTGCTCGGCGGCTTGCGAATCCCCTTGGCCCGCAAGCTCGACGATGAGCTTGAGCGGGTTGAAGCGAGAGCTGCGCGAGGGGTGTTGTGTGTCGAGGAGCAGGACATCGTAGCCGCGCGCCTCGATGGCATCGCCACACAGCTCGATGAGCTCCGACTTCACGTCCGAGACCACTACGTTCTCGGCGCTTTCGCCGAAGGTGAGCAGGTCGAGGCTCGGGATGTTCTGAAACCTTGTCTTGCCAGACCCGGTCTGTCCGATGCAGATGACATGTCGGTCGGGCTCAAAGAGGTACAGACCTCGCGAGAAGCCGTAGACGTAGCCGTGGCCCTTCGGCTCGCTCTTGCCGTCCCATGTCATGGAGCCCTTGATGACCTCGCGGCCCTCCTTAACGCGGGCGTTTCCCAAGACGCCGCCGTCTTCGGCGCGGCCCTTGGCACTTTCGGTCGCGAAGAAGAGCAGGGAGATGGGGAAGAGTAATGCAAGGATGGCGATGGTGCCGGCCGGGTGAGCAGCGAAACCGCCTGATAGCCACCAGTCGGGAACGGCGGTGAGATCGAAAGCGGGGATGACGGTGACACCGTCTCCGTTCAGCAGACATTCCGCTGGCCGGGCAAGCGCGGGACAGCAAAACGCTCCGAGTGCCAGAGCGCTGATGAGGGAGGGGGTAAGGATTTCCATTGCTCCCCCTAACTGCGCACTGCGGCGATAAGCGCGCAGATGTTGTCCGCGGCTGCGGAGACACGGCGCACCGCGCGGTCGGTATTGGCTGCGGAGTCCTCGTCTGCCCCGAAGGTATTGAGCGCGCGAGCGCATTGGTTCAAGTTCGACCCGGCGTGCTTCAAATCCGCGAACGCCTTGCGAAGTTCAGCGATGTCGAGGTCCGCCGTTGGCCGTGCCTCTTGATCTCCCAGCGTCTTCATGCGGGTGTAGGCGGAAATGCTCATGCCCGCCTTGCACGCGCGCGAGCGAATGCGGGTGAGCTCGTTCTCGGTGACGCGGACGTAGATTCGCCTGCGGCGTCCGATTGCGTTGCGGTGCTCGCCGCCTTCTTGGGTGTTGTTCGTCTTGTCGTTCATGGGAGTAATCCTTACGTCAGTTGTGGCAGAGCCTGTGGCAGGATTTGTGGCAGCAGGTCCGCTCCCACGGACTACCACAGGCTCCCTAGAATTACTTCCCGTTGCCATTTTACGAGGTAGATACCCCTAATCAACTCTCATGCGTTTACATGGCCTACGTAGAAAATGCCCCTCATAACCCGGAGGTCGTAGGTTCAAATCCTGCCCCCGCGACCAAGAACTTGCAGCTCGTCGGCCTAGCCGGCGAGCTTTTTTGTTATTCCGGGACCGTGTTTTCGGTTCAACTCTCGACCTCTCAAACAAAATCTCGATCTGCAACATCTAACTCCGATTTGGGCGGCTAGGTGTTACAGATCGAGATATACCGGTGGGTTGGGCCCCGTTTGTCTAAATCTGTAACACGAGGGACGGATTTTGCCGAACTGTTGTTACAGATTGAGATTTACTGGCAGGCGGGTTTGGTTTGTCTCAATCTGTAACATCTGGGGCCCATTTTGCTGAGTAACTGTTACAGATTTAGATCTTTCGGCAGGCTAGATTGGTTTGTCTCGATCTGTAACAGGTGGGGGCCGAAAGTGGGTTTAGATGTTACAGATCTAGATTGTTGAGGATGGGCTGAGAGGAATGTATCGATCTGTAACAAGTGGGTCAGATTTTGGCCTGTAGATGTTACAGATTGAGACAAACCAACGGGCCGCCCCGCCCCATCCACCTGCCGCCACCTGATATTCGCCGATTTCCGTTGTGCTGCTGTATTCCCATGTCATATCCTCTAGACAACTACGCGGCATCATCGCCGCCGCGCCTACAAGAGAGGAATGTCCATGACCGCACCTGCATTCAAGCTGCTCCAGCCCATTACGGTTGGCCCCCTTGAGCTCAAGAACCGCATTATGTTCTCGCCGCTCACCACCGGCTACGAGGAGCACGACGGCTCCATTGGCGAGCGCAGCCTGGCCTTTTATGAGCGCCTGGCCCGCGGCGGCGTGAGCTACATCGTCATCGGCGACGTCGCTCCCGTTATGACCGCAAGCCCCACGCCCAAGCTGGCGACCGACGCTCAGATCCCCACGTTTAAGGCACTGGCCGACGCCGTCCACAAGCACGGTGCCAAGGTCGCGCTGCAGCTGTTCCACCCCGAGTACGATGTGCCCGGTGTCGGCCGCATGGTCATGGGATCCATGGCTGCCGCCAAGGCCGCGCAGGAGGCCAAGGCCGCCGGCGACGAGGAGACCTTTGCCGTCAAGATGGCCGAGTCCAACGAGATCCGCAAGCAGGCATATGCCAAGCTTCACCATGACATGCAGCACTTTGTGAACGAGGCCAGCGTGGAGCAGCTCACCCAGATCAAGGAGGCCATCGCCGCCTCGGCCACCCGCGCGCAGCAGGCCGGCATCGACGCCATCGAGGTCCACGGCGACCGTCTGGTGGGTTCGCTGTGCTCGGCAATCCTCAACAAGCGCACCGACGAGTACGGTGGCTCGTTCGAGAACCGCGTTCGCTATGCGCTGGAGGTCGTCGCTGCCATTAAGGAGGCCGCGCCGGAGCTGATGGTGGAGTACAAGCTCCCCGTAATCATGGAGAACCCCGACGGCACGCCGCGCGGCAAGGGCGGTCTGCAGCCCGATGAGGCCTGCGAGTTCGCCAAGCTGCTCGAAGGCGCCGGCATCGACATGATTCAGGTCGCGCAGGCAAACCACACCGGCAACATGGGCGACACCATTCCGCCCATGGGCGCCATGCCCTACAACTGGACGCTGCCCGTGGCCGAGCGCGTCAAGGCCCTGGTCTCTGTGCCGGTGGCAACCGTCGGCCGTGTGGTTTCGGTCGAGGCCGGCGAGAAGATCCTGGAGGACGGCTCGGCAGACATCGTCGCCTATGGCCGTTCGCTCATGTGCGACCCCGACATTGCGCTGAAGGCCGCGACCGGCGAGCCCATCCGCGAGTGCCTCAACTGCAACAAGGGCTGCGTCGACGCGATTCAAAACCGCAAGTACATCTCGTGCGTACTCAATGCCGAGAACGGCGACGAGGCGACTATCGCCATTAAGCCGGGCGAGGGCGACAAGAAGATTGCCGTGGTGGGCGGCGGTATCGCCGGCCTGGAGGCCGCGCGCGTGGCGGCCAAGCGCGGCTACGACGTGACCGTCTACGAGGCGAGCGATCATCTGGGCGGCCAAATTGTGCTGGCGGCAGCACCCCCGCGCAAGGACGAGATCATGCGCTCCGTCGAGTACTACGAGAAGATCCTGCCTGGTCTGGGCGTGAAAGTTGAGCTCAACCACGCCGCTACCGCCGAGGACCTCAACGCCGCCGACGCCGCGATTGTGGCCGTGGGTGCGCACGACGTGGTCATCCCCGTTCCGGGTGCCGATTCGGACAAGGTCGTCTCGAGCTGGGACGTGCTGGCCGGCAAGGTGGAGCTTACGGGACGCGTCGCCGTCATTGGCGGTGGCCTGGTAGGCACCGAGACTGCTGAGTACCTGCTGCAGCACGGCTGCGAGGTAGCGATCGTGGAGATGCTCGACAAGATTGCCGCGGGCGAGTCCGAGACCATTCTGCCGCTGATTATGAGCGACTTTGCCGAGCATAACGTGGAGCAGCACGTGAAGACCCGCCTGACCGCCATTACCGACGAGGGCGTGGAGGCCGTGCGCACTGCCGAGGACGGCGCCGAAGAGCCGGTGAAGATCGCCTGCGATTATGTGGTGATGGCCGTGGGTTCCAAGGCCAACGCGTTTGACCTGGACGGCGTGACGGTGCCCGTGACCTGCGTGGGCGACTGCTCGGGCGAGCGCACCGCCGACATTGCGAGCGCCATTCGCACGGCGTATCACGCGGCCAACGAGCTGTAGTTGAACATCGCGGCCAGGCGGGCGGTAGCACGGATCTGTCTCGCCCGGCTGCGTCCCAGCGAAAACGACCGGGTTGGGTTTGCGAAGGCGGGCCCAACCCGGTTGATCTTTCGCCGGGATGACTTTTGGCATGGAGAGGTATGGAAATGTCCGCTTGCGCGGACGACCTCTTTTTAGGAGGGGTCAATATTTAACAATATTACATCAAAGAGGTAATTAGACACCAATTTTGTCGGTTAAAACCCTTCTAGTTGCATATACGTGTTACCTGCATAAACAAATGCTAAGGAAATGCGGTATATCGGTGGCAAATATGCAAATTCCTGCGGTGCGATTTGCAATTAACTGCTGCGGGTAAACAGTAAAATGCTACTATCTAACTTGCACGTAAGGTAGCAAATTAGTGTTTATGGCTAAAAAGTAGAAGTGGCAGGTATGTCAGAAGCAGCAAGGACTCGCACGCATGCGCTCGAGATTAGGCAGCGCGCCGTCGAGATCCTCCAAGAGGGGGTCGGTCATCGCGCTCTCGCCGCAGAGCTTGGCATCCCCCAGGCCACAGCTCGACAGTGGGCCCGCGCGTATGCCGTGGGTGGCGCCGACGCCGTTCTTAATGCGGGTTCTCATCACCACACGTATTCGTTTGACGTTAAGCTTGCCGTGGTTAAAGATCGCTTGGAAAATGGCCTAACGGTGCGCGAAGCTATGATCAAACATCAGATCCCCAGTGAGTCTTCGGTCAAGGCCTGGTGTCGTCTGTATCGCAATGGCGGCGAGGCCGCTCTGGTTGATAAGCCGCGAGGCCGTAAACCGCGCGCAAAATGCCAAAAGTAACGCAGCGATGCGCCCGAAGGGGCGCATTTTTGCACTGATACCCATTGAGGTGTCGGACTTTAGGCCGATAAATCGCTTTACTTGGCCGAAGAGTCGGCGCCATCACATCTCAGTTGCGCTATAACGTTAGACAATTGCAGCGTTTTTGCATGGGGGAGTGATGGTATGACGCTACTGTATTTCCTTACCCTGTTTCCGCTGGTACCGGCGCTGGGCATGCTGCTCGCGCGCGGTGACCGCGCCCGCGATGCGGTGGGGCTCATAGGTTCCGGCATTATTATGGCGGTGACAGTTGTAGTCGCCGTCATGTTTTTTGGCACGGGCCCGCAGAGCTTTGAGGTTGCCCCCGGCACCTCGCATGTGCTCTCGATCACCAGCTCCGCCATCGATGTCATCCTGTGCGCCGTCATCCTGTACAACGCGTACAAATATAGGAACGCACTTACCACGGTGCTCGGCATAGTCCAGCTGGTGGGCTCGCTTGCCTTTGCAGCCATGACGCTGCCCGCGGCCGAAGCCGTCACGGCGACGCCGCTCTACCTGGACTACATGAGCGTGATCATGGTGCTCGCCGTCGGCATTGTCGGCAGCCTAATCTGCGTGTATGCCCTGGGCTACATGAAGGACTTCCAGGCCCATGACGAGCACGAGGCCGCGCTGCGCGGGCAGGCCGCGCCCGACCGTCGCCCGCAGTTCCTGGCGCTTATGTTCCTGTTCCTCTCGGCCATGTTCGTCATCGTGACGAGCGACAACCTTGAGTGGCTGTTCTGCGGCTGGGAAATCACCACCGTGTGCTCGTTCCTTATGATTGGCTACACGCGCACGCCCGAGGCCATCAAGAACGCCTTCACCCAGATCATCCTCAACATGCTGGGCGGCATCGCGTTTTTGGCCGGACTCATGTACCTGCACGTTAACGGCATGCCGCCGACCATCTCGGGCATGATCGAGCTTTCCGGCGCCGGAACCGCGCAATCCGCGCTGCTGGTGATGCCGGTCATTCTGCTGTCGCTCGCCGCCCTTACCAAGGCCGCGCAGATGCCGTTCCATACCTGGCTGCTCGGTGCTATGGTTGCCCCCACCCCCACGAGCGCCCTGCTGCACTCGTCAACCATGGTCAAAGCCGGCGTGTTCCTCATGGTCAAGCTGAGCCCGCTCTATGCTATCTATCCCGTGACGGGCTTTATGGTCACGAGTGTGGGTGCCATCACGTTTTTGCTCGCTGCCCTCATGGCCATTTCGCAGAGCAACGCCAAACGCGTGCTCGCGTACTCCACCATTTCCAACCTGGGCCTCATCAGTGCCTGCTTGGGTGTCGGCGCGCCCGAGGCCGTGTGGGCGGCCATCTTCCTGATCCTGTTCCACACGGTGGCCAAGTCGCTGCTGTTCCTGTGCGTGGGCACGGCCGAGCATCATATCGGCAGCCGCAATATCGAGGATATGGACGGTATGTTCAGCCGCATGCCGCACCTGACGCGTCTGATGATGCTGGGCATCATGGGCATGTTTGTGGCGCCGTTTGGCATGCTCGTGTCCAAGTGGGGCGCCCTGGTGGCGTTTGCGCAGACCGGCAACGTGCTCATGATCATGGTGCTTGCCTTTGGCTCGGCCGCGACGTTTTACTTCTGGGGCAAGTGGCTTGCCAAGCTTTCGGGCGTCGACCCCACGGCTCAAAACGTTGAGGTCAATGTTCATAAGACCGAATGGATGGCGCTCAACACCATCGCCGCGCTGCTGATTCTGTGCTGCGTGGCGTTCCCGGTTATCTCGAGTGGCCTGGTGTCGCCTTACTTGGCCATGGTGTTTGGCCGCGTGCCGTACGTTATTGGCAAGGACGCCATGTATCTGATGGTGGTTATCGTGGCGTTTATCGCCGTGGTGCTGCTGACTTCATTCCGCGTGAGCAACAAACCGCACGTAAACGTATATCTTTCGGGTGTGGGAACCGACAAATATCGCCATTTCCGCGGCTCGATGGGACACGAGGTGAAGGCCGAAAAGCGCAATTGGTACTCGGAGGACGCCCTTGGCGAGAAGCGTATTGGCCCCGCGGGTAGCGTCGTGTGCTGCAGCATTATCTTGTTTGCCCTGCTGTGTTGCGCGTGGATTGGGCCCGAGCGACTTGCCATGAGTGCGCCCTCGGTGCTGCGCGGCAAGTATTTCGAAGGCTCGGGTGTCGTGGGCATATTTATTGGCACCGTGGCGTTTGCCTTACTGGCGCCTTTGGTTGGTGGCCTGATCGACGGTCTTGACCGCAAGCTGTCCGCCCGCATGCAGGGCCGCGTGGGCCCGCGCCTGCTGCAGCCTTTCTACGACGTTGCCAAGCTGCTGCGCAAGGCCCCCGCCAGCGTAAACACCATGGACGATACCTATATGGCGTGCGCGCTCATCTTCACCGTCGTGGGCGGCGGCATCTTTGTGTCGGGTTCCAACACGCTGTTGTGCGCCTTTATGGTTACGCTCGCCGCGATCTTTGTGGTGCTGGCGTCCGCCTCGACGCAAAGCCCGTTTGCCCAGGTTGGCGCCGACCGTGAGTTGCTGCAGGTTATGAGTTACGAGCCCGCCGTTCTGCTGATGAGCGTGGGCCTGTACCTTGCCACCGACAGCTTTGATTCCATCGCCGTGACGGGGCAGTCGGCGCCCATCATCGTGTACAGCGCGCCCATTTTCCTCGCGCTGCTCGCGGTGCTTACCATTAAGCTGCGCAAGTCGCCGTTTGACCTTTCGTATTCGCATCACGCGCATCAGGAGATCGTCCAGGGCGTCGCCACCGAGATGAGCGGCGGCACGCTGGCCAAGATGACCCTTATGCACTGGTGCGAGACCGTGCTGTTTTTGATGTGGGTGGGCATGTTCTTTGTCTGGGACAACCCGGTGAGCTGGGTGGTTGCCCTGGTCGTGATGGTCGCGACGTACTTTGTCGAGGTGCTGATCGACAACACCTTCGCGCGCAGCACCTGGCGCAGCTGCTTTAAGCTCGGATGGGGCGTGGCGCTGGTGTTTGGCCTGCTCAACCTTATGCCCATCCTCGTCGACGTCTTTATTTAGGAGGCGGCATCCATGGATCATAAAATGTCGCGCTCGCCGTGGGTTATTCATTACGACGGCTCGAGCTGCAACGGATGCGATATCGAGGTGCTGGCCTCGCTCACGCCACTGTTCGATGCGGAGCGCTTTGGCGTGGTCAACACCGGCAACCCCAAGCATGCGGACATCTTTTTGGTGACGGGGTCGGTCAATGCCCAGAACCTGCCCGTCGTGCGCCAGATCTACAACCAGATGCTCGAGCCCAAGTGCGTGGTGGCCTGCGGTATCTGCGCGTGTTCGGGCGGCGTATTCCGCGATGCCTATAACGTGATCGGCGGCGTGGACCGCGCGATTCCCGTGGATGTGTACGCGCCCGGGTGCGCCATTCGCCCCGAGACCGTGATCGATGCCATCGTGGAGGCGTGCGGCATCCTGGACCAGAAGGAGGCCGTGATGCGCGCCGGTGGTGATCCGCTCACTGTAGGCGGCGCTGCTACCTGGGACGGTGGCGTTGAGCTGGGCGAGGACGGGTTTGTGGCCGCGGCTGGGGCCGGCGACGCGCCCGCCGCTGGCGACGCACCTGCTGAGACGCCCGCCGCTGTAAAGGAGGCCGAGTAATGCAAAAGGCTATCTATGCCACCGTCGGGATCGACGAGCTTCTGTCGCATGTCCAGGCGCTCAAGGGCGTCGGTGCCCGCTTTGTGCAAATGCACGCCGAGCGCAACGTCGACGACGGCTCGTATCGCTTGGTCTATACGTTTATCAACGCTCGTGCTGCTCAGGAGCATATTGCTCAGGACGGCAGCTATGCGATTGAGAACCTGGTAGTCGAGGGCATCGACCAGTACCAGGAGATTCCGTCCATCAGCTCGTACTATCCGGCGGTATTTCCGTTTGAAAACGAAGCGCACGACCTGTTTGGTCTTGCCATTACCGACATGCAGATTGACTTTAAGGGCTTTTTCTACCAGGTCTCGACTGCCGAACCCATGAGCGTTATCACGCCCGAGGTGAAGGCCGCGCGCGAGAAAGCCATGAAGGTCCGTGCCGCCGCCGAGGCCAAGGCGCGCAAGGCTGCTGCCGAGAAGGCCGCCGCGGCTGCGGCTGCTGCAGGGGAGAGCGCTGCGGGCGCCGGCGATGCCGCGGGCGCCGCTGCTCTGCCCGCTGCGGCTGCCGGCTCCGATGCTCAGCATGACGAGGCCGCTGCCAAGGCTGCGCTCAAGGCCGCCGAGATGGAGGCAAAGCTTGCCGCCATGGATCCCGAGAAAGCGGCCAAGGTCCGCGCGGCGCTTGCCGCCAAGGCCGCCCGCGACAAGCAGAAAAAGGAGGCGTAAGGTCCATGGCACATCGCTCCGTTATTCCGTTTGGCCCGCAGCACCCGGTGCTGCCCGAGCCGCTTCACCTGGACCTGGTGATCGAGGACGACCGCGTCATCGAGGCAATTCCGCAGATCGGCTTTGTGCACCGTGGACTCGAGAAGCTCACCGAAAAGCGCGATATGCATCAGTTTGGCTATATTGCCGAGCGCATCTGCGGCATCTGCGCCGTGGGCCACAGCTACGGTTATGCCAGCGCCTGCGAGCGCATGCTCGACATCGAGGTGCCCGGCCGCGTGCAGTATATCCGCACCATTCTGCACGAGCTCTCGCGTATTCACTCGCATTTGCTGTGGCTGGGTCTGCTCGCCGATGCCTTTGGCTTTGAGGCGCTGTTCTATCGGTCGTGGACCCTGCGCGAGCAGATTCTCAAGATCTTTGAGAGTACGTGCGGTGGTCGCGTGATTCTGTCGATCAACGAGATCGGCGGCCTTAAGCACGATATTGAGGACTCCGAGCTGGCGGGCATTGTCCGGACGCTTGACGCCATGCGCCCCGGCTACGAGGCTCTGGTGCATACGTTTTTGGACGACGACAGCTGCGGCGAGCGCTTGCATGGCGTGGGCGTGATCAGTAAGAAGGATGCGCTGGAGCTTTCGATGGTCGGCCCGTTCGGCCGCGCCTCGGGCGTGGATTACGACGTGCGCATGTTTGGCGATGGCGCCTATGCAGGCCTTGCCGCGTTTGAGCCCATCGTTGCTACCGATGGCGACTGCTATGCCCGCTGCCAGGTGCGTTGTGCCGAGGTTGCGCAGGCCATGGACATCATCAAAGAGCTTGTGGGCAAGATTCCGCACGACGGTATCGGCGGACGCACCAAGCTCACACCGGCTGACGGCGCACGCGGCGAGGTTGTGATTGAGCAGCCGCGTGGCGAGGCGTACTACTATGTGCGTGGCAACGGCACCAAGAACTTGGACCGTTTCCGCGTGCGCACGCCGACGTCGCAAAACCTGGCGGGTCTGACGCATGCGCTGCAGGGCGTGCTTCTTGCCAACGTGCCCATGATTATCCTGACCATCGACCCTTGCATCAGCTGCACGGAAAGGTAGGCGCGGCATGAGTTTACTGACATTTGCCAAGACGGCCTTGGGTTCTATGGTCAAGCAGCCGGTAACGGTGTGCTACCCGCAGGAGGAGCTGACGGCGCCCGAGCGCTTGCGCGGACATATCGTCAATGATATGGACGTGTGCATCTGCTGCGGCATGTGTGCGCGTCGCTGCCCGGCGGGCGCGCTCGCGGTCGATCGCAAGGGCGGAACGTGGTCGATCGACCCGTACGCCTGCGTGGTGTGTGGTGAGTGCATCGAGAGCTGTCCCAAACACTGCCTGACTATGGACACCGCCCGCACTCCAGTCGCAGCGGACAAGACTCCCACGGTAGAAACCAAGCCGGAATAACGCTGGAATAGGGGCCGGCGGGGCAAAAATGCCCCGCCGGCCCCGCGCTTAAACGCGCGGGCGAGCCGCCGCGAACAAAACTATGCCGGATTACGGGGCTGGATAGCGAACCTCCGACCATACAGAAAATCGCAAAAACAAAACCGCAGGTAGATAGCCTGCCGTTTTTCAAAAAATGAAGGTACGGATAAGGGCCCCGACTTTAGTCCCGTAATCCGGCATAGTTTTGAAATGACACCATATCCGTAACAGCCCTGATCCCCCGGGGGTGGAAGAAAGCGGATCATTTTTGCCTGATGGCTCCGAGTCGCACCCGTTTTCCTGCGAAAACGCCGTGTCTCAACTTTGGTGAGACATTTGTCTCACGCCCAAAACCGAATCTGGAACATGTGTCACCTGCCCTAATTGTGTCTCATTCCGTAACTTTAGGCTGATGCAAGGTCTGAGACCGCGAGAAGGGAGACGCGATGAGTAAGTACACGAGGGGTCTCTTGGCGGTGATACTGGCCGTAGTGCTGGTGTTGCCGGCTGCAGCATTTGCCATGCTGCCCGAGGCCAACGCCAGGTCCAGCACCGGAATGGACGGACCGACGGTGAGCAAAAAGATAGTCGACCCCGACACCAGTAACCACTGGAAGTTCTGGGCCGGCGGCTATGACGGCAAGGAAGTAACAACTCAAAACGTCGGCCGAATCTGGACCGACAAGACGGTCAAGGAAACCGCGGCAAACGAAAAGTCGGATTTTCTGACCACGCTGTCTGCCATCTCTTCGACATCCGATACGACGGTTTCCGGCAAGCCGCTCGACATCGTGCTGGTGCTGGACGCTTCTGGCTCGATGGATGACCCCATGGGCGGCGGAGATTCCACCCAGCGTATCGTCGCGCTCAAAAGAGCTGCCAACAGCTTTATCGATACCATCGCCACGCAAAACGAGAAGATTGAGGATGCGGGCAAACAGCATCAGGTTGCCATCGTAAAGTTCGCAGGTAAGAAGAACAACGATAAGGTCGGTAATGATACCTATCGCGACGGCGGCTATATCTATAACTACTCGCAGACAATGCAAGGGTTGACGACGTGCTCGGTCGATGGCGCAAAGAGCCTTAAGAAAACGATCAATTCCATTGCTCCTGCCGGTGCCACGCACGCTGACTATGGCCTGCAGCTGGCCGAGGACATTTCGTCTAATCGCGCGGATGCCCAGAAGATCGTTGTGTTCTTCACCGACGGCTCTCCTACGAGTTCTAATGGTTTCGAGCCCAAGGTCGCTAAGGATGCCATCAATACCGCCAAGACTATAAAGAGCGGCGGGGCGACCATTTACACCATCGGAATCTTCAGCGGCGCAAAGCCGAGTGACAATCCAACAAACAATGACACGAGCAACGCGAACAAGTTTATGCATGCCGTGTCGAGCAACTACCCGAATGCCTCATCGTCCGTTAGCGTTGGCTTTTTTGGAATTGTTGACTGGAGCGTTAATTTCGGCGACCCCGTTGCCGATGCTGCTTACTACAAGTCGGCGACCAGCGCCTCTGAGCTCGAGAAAATCTTCGAAGAGATCTCGGGAAGCATTATTCAGACCGGTTACCCGACCGAAGTTCACGGCGGATATGGCGAGCATAAGTCTGGCTACATTACGTTTACTGACGAGCTGGGCGACTTTATGCAGGTCGACAACTTTACGTCTGTCGTGTACAACGGCGAAACGTTTGCCAAACCGGCAATAAAGACCGAGGGCAATGTCGACACCTACAAATTTACTGGCGCGGCTGCAAACCTGGTCATCACCGTTCAGCATGCCGAAGAGGGCAAGCCCCAGGCCGGCGACATCGTAACGGTTAAGATTCCTGCGTCGCTGATTCCACTGCGCCACTTTAAGATCACCGATGGTGTTCTTACGGTCGACAATACTGAGCCCATCCAGGTGAACTACACCTCGAGCGTTAAGAAAGACGCGCTCGACAACCTGTTTACGCCCGAGAATCTAACGGGCCTCGAGGGCTACATCAAGAGCAATACGACTACCGCCAAGGACGGTTCCAAGACCGTAAACTTCTACGCGAACAAGTGGAATGGCGGCGATCTGGGCGATACGATCGCGAACTTTGAGCCTGCCGGCACCAACCGCTACTACTATTTCCAGAAGCAGACTCCCATTTATGTGGACGAGGATTGCACGCAGCCTGCGAAGGATTCGCTGGCTGCCAAAGGCATCTATTACTACAAGGATGAGTTTGAGGCGCTGGGCGCAGACGGTAAGGCCGAATCCCGTATTGCCGTTATTGAGTTTACCGGCGGAGACGCCGCGGGCTTTGAGGGCGCCATCGTGTCCGATGCGAGCGGCAACCTGTCGTTTAGTGAGGGAACCGCACGTCTGGCCTTTATTGACGAGCTTCATACCGTCAAAGAGCCCGTGCACGGTAACCCCACCGGCACCGCGACCGACGTGCTCAATCCCAAGTGGAACAACACGTCTGCCAAGTCGAACGCCACGGAGGTTGACGTTCACTTGGGCAACAACGGCAAGATCAGCTATAAGTACGATATGACGCCGACAAAGGTGGATACCAAGACTGACTTTGGTCTGACCAAGGTGCTCGAGGGCCGCGAGTGGACGGGTACGGATGCGTTTGAGTTTGAGCTCTCCGCGACGTCCGACAACAATGCCCCGATGCCCGACCCCGCGACCGTAACTGTGACCAATGCCGATCTCGACAAGGGCAAGGCAGCCATTAACTTTGGCGAGATTACCTACAACGAGCCGGGCAAGTACACCTATGAGGTCCGCGAGGAGAACGCTGGCCAAACTATCGACGGTATCACCTACAGCGATAACGTTGCGGAGATCACCGTGACGGTAACGCCCAACGCAAAGGGCGAGCTCAGCGCTGCCGTGAAGGTGACCTCGGGCGAGACTGAGTTCGTAAACACCTACGCTACAGATTCCGTTGAGTCCAGCGTCACCAGCAAGATCAAGGTTACCAAGGTCCTGACAGGGCGCGATCTCAAGGACGGCGAGTTTAGCTTTGAGTTGCGCGAGATCAAGGGCGAGGACTCTGAGCTTATCGAGACCGTCAAGAATGACGCCAACGGCAACGTTGTGTTCAGCCCCATCGAGTACACCGAGGCTGGCGAGCACGCCTATACGCTGCGCGAGATCAAGGGCAATGCCGGCGGCATCACCTACGACGAAACCGTCTACACCATCGTGACCACCATTGCCGACAACGGCAAGGGTCAGTTGGTGGCTACGCATAAGCTGAAGGACGCCGATAACGGCGAGAGGATTGAGTTTAAGAATGCCTACAACCTGACGCCTAAGGACTCCAGCGTCACCCACAAGATCACCGCGTACAAGTCCCTGACCGGCCGCGACCTCAAGCCCGGCGAGTTCTCCTTCGAGCTCGTTGAGGGCGACGAGATCGTCGCCACTGGCAAGAACAGTTACGACGGCATGATTGTGATGAGCTCCATCAGGTACACCGAGCCCGGCGAGCACACTTACACGCTGCGCGAGGTCCACGGTGGAACCAAGAGCAATGGCATCACCTACGACGGCACGACCTACACCATCGTGACCACGGTTACGGACAATGGCGATGGCACACTCGATGTCCATCATGTCCTGAAGGGTGAAAAGCCTGCTGAGTTCAAGAATTCTTACGGCCTGACCCCCGAGAGCTCTAGCGTCACCGACCAGATCGTCGCGACCAAGTCCCTGGACGGGCGCGACCTCAAGGACGGCGAGTTCTCCTTCGAGCTCGTCGAGGGTGACAAGGTCGTCGCCAGGGGCACCAATGCGGCCGACGGCAAGATCACGATGGACAAGATTACCTACACCGAGGCCGGCGAGCACACCTACACGCTGCGCGAGGTCAAGGTCGATGCCGACAACGGTATCGCCTACAGCACCGCGGCCTACACCATCGTGACCACCGTCACCGATGATGGCAATGGCAAGCTCACGGTTGAGCACGAGCTGCAGGGCGTCGAGAAGGCTATCTTCGAGAATGCCTACAGCGTTACTCCGAATAACTCCAGCGTCACCGACCAGATCACCGCGACCAAGGTCCTGGACGGACGCGACCTCAAGGCCGACGAGTTCTCCTTCGAGCTCGTCGAGGACGGCGAGGTCGTCGCCACCGGCGCTAACGACGCCGATGGCAAGATTGCGATGGGCAAGATCACCTACACCGCCGCCGGCAAGCATACCTATATCCTGCGCGAAGCCAAGGGCGCCGAAGGCAATGGCATCACCTACGACGGCACGACCTACACCATCGTGACTACCGTTACCGATGACGGCAATGGTAAGCTCACGGTCAAGCACGAGCTGCAGGGCGCCAACGAGGCGAAGTTCAACAACAGCTACAAGCCGAATCCTGACGAGTTCAGCGTCACCGACCAGATTACCGCGACCAAGTCCCTGGACGGGCGCGACCTCAAGGCCGGCGAGTTCTCCTTCGAGCTCGTCGAGGGCGAGGGCAAGGACGCCAAGGTCGTCGCCACCGGCAAGAACGCCGCCGATGGCAAGATCACGATGAGCGCCGTGAAGTACGACAAGCCCGGCAAGCACACCTACACGCTGCGCGAGGTCAACGGCGGAACCACCAGCAAGGGCGTCACCTACAGTGATGCCAAGTACACCATCGTGACGACCATCACCGATAACGGCGACGGCACTCTCAAGGCCGAGCATGTCCTGAAGGGCACCGAGCCCGCCGAGTTCAAGAACACCTACAGCGTGACCCCGCTCGATGCAGAGCTCGACTTTGGTCTGAGCAAGGCTATCGACGGTCGCGACTGGACCGATGCGGACAAGTTTAGCTTTACCATCAGCGCTCCCGAGGGTACCCCACTGCCCGATCCTACGACCGTAAACGTGGGCAAGAGCGATGCGAACGACGAAGGCGTCGCCGCCATCAAGTTCGGCAAGATCCGCTTCACGGCTGCCGGAACCTACAAGTATGAGATCCGTGAGAACGCGGGCAGCGCGGCAGGTATGACGTATGACGCGCATGTCGCGACCGCCGAAGTGACCGTGACCGAGAACGGCGAGGGCAAGCTGACCGCCAACGTCACCAAGAAGGAAAGCGGCCGCTTCACCAACACGTACCGCACTGAGCTCGATTACGCCGCGGCCGGCGGCCTTAAGCTCAGCAAGACCCTCTCCGGACGTCCCATGACTGAGGGCCAGTTTACCTTTACCGTGACGCCCGCCGACGCAGCTTCTGCCAAGGCGCTCGGCCTGCACGAGGGCGCCAACGTGTACAAGTCCCCTGCAGCGACAGAGGGAACCGTCGGCCTGATTGACATTCTGGCCGGCCATGAGGTCAAGTTTACGCAGGCTGACGCGGGTAAGACCTTTACATACACCGTTGCCGAGAAGAACGACGGCCAGCCCGGCTACACCTACGACGATGCCGAGCGCACCGTGACGATCGCTATCGCCGACGATGGTGCCGGCACGCTCACTGCCACCACGACCGTCTCTGGCGGACCCAATGGCACGCCCGTGACGGTCCACAAGAGCGGCGAGAATAAGGTCGAGAGCGCCTTGGTCCCGTTCGCCAACAGCTATAGCGCCACGACCGATGCGCACGGTGGTGACGTTGCTCAGATCGTTGCCACCAAGACCCTGACCGGTCGTCCGATGGCCGACGGCGAGTTCTACTTCGGTATCGCCTATGCGGGCGAGAAGGAGGCCATCGAGGGTACGTGCGTTACCAACGTTAACGGCCAAGTGAGTTTTGGTGCTCTGCATTACACGACCGAGATGCTCGCCGACCTGGTAAACGCCAACCGCGCCATCCGTACCGACACGGATGCCAAGCTTGCATGGACCATCAACTACACGGCCTTCGAGTACACGTCTCCGCTCGCAGCAAAGGGCATTACCGCCGCAAAGCCGAGCTTTAGCTTTAAGGTCATCGTCGTCGACAACGGTGACGGGACTCTGACGGCGACGCCCGCCTACGACGGAATTCAGCCCTTGTTCGAGAACGTTTACGGCGCCGATGCCGTTGATGCCGCGCTTGCCGGCACCAAGAAGCTCCAGGCTGCCGAGGGTCTGACCCCGGCCGATATCACGGGAAAGTTCACCTTTACCGTGACTGCCGACGAGGCCGGCGCTCCGATGCCCGAGCACACAACCGTGACCAACGACGCGGCCGGCAACGTGGACTTTGGCAAGATCCACTTTACGCTCGACGACCTCAACCGCGCCCTGGGCGTGACGGACGATGCGACCGATAAGGCCGAGGCAGACGAAGCTGACGAGGCCGAGGCCGATGAGGCAGAGGCTGAAGAGGCCGACGCCGACGCTGATGCCAACGCCGACGAGTCCAGCGACGAGTCCGAGCCCGCAGATCCCGCTGCCCCGCGCTCGCACACCTTTACCTACACGGTGACCGAGTCCGGCACCGCCCCTGGCGTGACTAACGACGCCAACACCGCGCGCAAGGTTTCCTACATCGTGACTGACGACCGCGCTGGGCACCTGAGCGTCAAGCGCGACGGCGGCGACGGTGCGGACTTTACGTTCACCAACACGTACAGCGTGGCACCTACCGATTCTTCCGTGACCGATCAGGTCACGACGGTCAAGCGTCTGACCGGACGCGACCTTGCAGCTGGCGAGTTCACGTTTGAGCTGCTCGAGGACGGCGTGACTGTCGCTAGTGGCACCAACGACGTTAACGGTAACGTTACGCTGAGCCCGATCCGCTACGAGGCGCCCGGCACGCACACATACATGCTGCGCGAGGCTTGCCCCAACGCGCTCGGCCTGTACAAGGGCGTCACCTATGACGGCACGACCTACACCGTCGTGACCACCGTCTCCGACAATGGCGACGGCACGTTGACCGCGACGCACAAGCTCGAGGGAACTACCGAGTCGGCTGGCTTTACCAACAAGTATCACGCCATGCCCACGCAGGTTTCCATCGGCGCCATCAAGGTGCTCGAGGGACGCGAGCTCAAGAAGGACGAGTTTAGCTTTAAGCTCGTTGGCGAGGACATCGAGTCCACCGTCACCAACGATGCCGACGGCAAGATCAACTTCGACAAGTTCGAGTACGACGAGCCCGGTACGTACGTCTATACCATCAGCGAGGTCAAGGGCGACGAGGCCGGTATGACCTACGACAAGTCCGTCTTTACAGCGACCGTCAACGTGGCCGACGACGGCGAGGGCAACCTCAAGGCGAACGTCGCCTTTACCAAGGGCGACAAGAGCGTCGAGGGTATCGTGTTCAACAACACGTACAAGAAGCCCGAGACGCCCGTGCCGACGCCCGATCCCGGCACGCCCAAGACCGTGACGAACATCGTCAAGACGGTCAAGGGTTTCCTGCCCACCACGGGCGACCAACAGGCCGCCGCACTGCTCATGGCATTTGTTATCGCCATGGCCGGCGTCGGAGCCCTGGTCTGGGGTATCCGTAAGCGCTAGGCACGCTGGCAGCGCCCGGGGCCAAAAGGCCCCGGGCGGCCGGCGGGGAGCCAGAACATAGCCCCCACCCCC